>Ga0213829_1000452_pt1 | contig 38883 bp, 29 predicted proteins | sample MC6MC0896MG_FD_180665 | JGI IMG/M metagenome (GOLD analysis project Ga0213829, IMG submission 180665) | Enriched soil aggregate microbial communities from Iowa State University, Ames, United States - MC6-MC0896-MG | ecosystem: Environmental > Terrestrial > Soil > Unclassified | place: USA: Iowa... | reverse complement strand
TTTAGCAAACTCAAACAGTTCAGAGGCATCGCCACCCGTTACGATAAAGACCCGATGAACTTTCTCGCCGCCGTCAAATTGGCAGCAGCAAGAATTTGGATCAGATCGTTATGAGTCTACGGCCTAGGTCTGTTATTCGGTTTCCTATCGTGACCTTGAGGAGATCATGGTTGAGCGGGTGTCGACGTTGACCATGCAACCCTGACCCGTTGGGTGGTACGTTACGCCCCCCAGATCGTATAGTAAGCCCAGAAACGTAAACGCCCGACGCTGGGATCCTGGCGTGTTGACGAGAGCTATATAAAGGTCAAAGAGAAATGGATGTATTTATATCGGGCCGTTGATCGTGACAGGCAAACGCTCGATCTCATGCTCTCCGAGTGGCGAAATCTCGGGGCTGCAAGGCGTTTCTTTAAGAAAACCATAGCAAGCAATGGTGTTCCAAACAAAATCGCCATTGATAAAAGTGGAGCCAATCTGGCGGGAGCGCAGGCTGTCAACAACATTCTTGAACAGGACCATCGGTTCATCAAGCGGATTACCAAACCAATGATGGGTTTCAAAGCGTTGCATTGAGCATCAGCGACAATCGCGGGCATCGCCGTTGCGCATATAATCGCAGGAAGCAATTTGCAAATGACAATCGCTCGCCATTCGAGGTCTAAGCAGGGCTCACAGCATAAGTGCGCCCAGAGATAAGGCGACCTTTAATCTGATCAAAACTTTGCGACACAGCCCGTAGAAGAACACAGCATAAAGGATCACTCTTTTGGGGAAATGAGCTTATTGGAAATCAATCGCCATCCCTGTGAACCTCACTCAACTATGCCGCTCAGCGCAACATAATTCAGAAGAAATGAATCTTTTGCGAGAAGGCCTTCCTCTCTGCGGCTTCCAAAGACCGCACTATGGCATCTCAGATGCCGGGGGGAGGAGACCCGTACACTCAATCGGAACCTAATTAAGCGGTGTTAAATTGGGCTGAAGGAATCTTGAGAACCAAATACAAACCATCTGGACGCCATTCACGCGAAATCATTCCATTCAAACCTTGTAAGGTGGCTTTTTCAAGCGTTGCGCCAAATCCTTGGCGCTCAGGTTGTTTGGATAGCATTTTAACGCCGATTTCTCTCCAATGAAGATGAAGGAGTTCTTCATCTAGAACAATCTCAATCGCCAGGTGACTTTCCGGCGAAGACAGCGCCCCATATTTTGCCGAATTCGTGGTCAGTTCGTGCAATAAAAGAGCTAGAGACGTAAGGGCCTTGCCGGAAAGTGGTACGTCTGATCCGATAATCTCTACAGCAGACTGTTGTTCGCTATTGTGCGGTGCGACGATTGCTTCGATAAGTGCTACAATGGATGTTAATCGTTCGTTGGCCTCATTCGTGCCGGGTACGGGAAGGGTGAGTTCGTGGGCTCGTGCAAGTGCTTGCATTCGAGACCTCAAGTCAGCGACTAGGTCATCAATATTGTCATTGGATCGAGCGCTCAGCGATATCAAGCCAGATGTCAAACCAAACAAGTTTTTAATACGATGATTGATTTCTTGAAGAAGAATATCCTTATCCCGAGCTGATTGGCGCAAGGCCGCAGCCTGAACGGCGAGCTCGTCACGTTGAAAAGCAAGCTGTTGACGCTGCCGATATAATTCATAAAAGACATCTGCTTTGCTGCGCAAAATATCTGGTTCGATGGGCTTTTGAATAAAGTCTACAGCACCGGCTTCATAACCTCTGAAGCGGCGTTGTCCCCCGCCACCGGCGGTCACGAAAATGATCGGGACATGACGTGTTCGCTCATTGCCTCGCATAAGTTCGGCAAGCTGAAATCCATCCAGCCCTGGCATCTGAACGTCGACAAGAGCGAGAGCTATATCGTGTTGTAGCAGCAATTCGAGAGCCTGATCGCCAGAATTTGCTTTCAGTATCCTCAAACCATCTCTGCGGAGCAACGCTTCCAGAGCTATAAGATTTTCCTCAAGGTCGTCAACGAGGAGAAACGATACGGGTTCCATGTGTTGACTCAAACCTCTCTTAAATAATTTGCTATCGCATCAAGCGACAGAATTTGGGCATCTGGACAAAACCGAATCGCAGCTTCCGGCATCGTCGGTACAAATGCGCTTTTGGGATCTTGAACAAGGGCTTTCCCGCCTGCCGCAATGATTGCTTGCAAACCTTTCGCGCCATCTTCATTCCCGCCTGTCAGAACGATGCCGAGCACGGCGGCACCAAAAGCATCTGATGCGCTTTCAAAAAGAACGTCGATTGATGGACGTGAGAAGAGTACCGGCGCGTCCTTGGAAAGGGAAAGCGTTCGGTCCCTTTCTACAAGCATGTGGTAATCTGGCGGTGCAAAATAGATTGTCGCTGGGCACAGTGGCTGCTTGTCTTCTGCTTCCTCGACCGACAGGCTGCATTTGTGCCTAAAAAGCTCAGCCATCAAGCTGCGCTTGTCAGGTGGAAGATGCACAACGACCATAATCGGCAGTTGAAAAGTTGTCGGCAGAGCGGGCAGGATCGCAGCCAATGCATCAAAGGCTCCCGCCGACGCACCGATAACGATCGCCTGCGTGGTTGAGGATTTCATGTTGAAACCTTCTGATAGATTTTTTCCTCACGCACAAAGTCCGCGAAGGTGCCTGCATGACCAGAAAAGCGAACGCTTTCTTTGGCGCCCAGTCCGAGAAAGCCCCGATGGGCTAGAGAGTTCTTGAACAAGCCAAGCACATGATTTTTTAGGTCGTGATCGAAATAGATGAGCACGTTGCGGCAGGAAATCAGATGCATCTCTCCAAAAACAGCATCCGTCGCCAGGCTGTGGTCGGAGAATACTACATTGCGCCGAAGTGACTTATCAAAGGATACCCTGCCATAGGCGGCCTGATAATAATCAGATAGCGATGTCAAACCACCCGATTGCTGATGATTGGTGGTAAAAGACTGCACGCGATCAATGGGGTAAACACCAGCCTCGGCTGCTTGCAAGGCTTCGGGATTGATATCGGTTGCATAAAATAAGGTCCGCTCTTCCAGGCCCTCTTCACGAAAAAGGATAACCATGGAGTAAAGCTCTTCGCCGCTGGAGCACCCGGCAATCCACACCTTGAGTGAGGGGTAAGTCCGCAAATGCGGTACGACATGTTCGCGAATGGCCCGAAAATAGCTTGGGTCGCGAAACATATCGCTGACCTGAACCGTCAGGTAGCGCAATAAACTCGGTAGCATAGTCGCATCATGCAACACACTGTCCTGCATCGCGGAAAAACTGGCAAAGCCCATCTGTTCGCGCGCCTGCCGGAGACGACGTTTGATCGAACTGAGTGAATAATTGCGGAAGTCATAATGGTATCGGAGGTACAGTGCCTCCAACAACAGTCTGATCTCAATTTCTTCGGCGGAGCAGTGTTGTGGCGATCCCGTCATTTTGGCATCCACACGCGAACAAGCGACAGAAGCTTATCAACATCAAGTGGTTTTGCCATATAATCATTGGCGCCAGCTTCAGTGCAACGTTGCTGATCATCCGGCATCGCTTTCGCAGTGAGCGTTACAATGGGCAGTTTCTTCCAGGCGGGATTCCGGCGAATTTCCCGTGTTGCGGTTAAACCATCCATGACGGGCATCATCACATCCATCAAAACAAGGTCAATATGCGTCTCGGTTTTTTCGAGAGACCGATTGAGGGCTTCAATAGCTTCCTGGCCATTTCGGGCAATAATGACCTCGGCGCCACGCGGCTCCAATATATTGGTGAGTGCGTAGACATTGCGGATGTCATCTTCAACCACAAGGATACGACGACCCTCAAGCATTGCATCGCGATGACGTGCTTTGCGGATCATCTGTTGTTGTTCGGCTGGCAACTCTGAAATGACCTGATGCAGGAATAGGCTGACTTCGTCGAGAAGCCGTTCGGGAGATTTTGCACCCTTAATGATGATTGACTTGGAATAACGCCGCAGTTTCTGCTCGTTCTCGGTGGACAGCTCGCGTCCCGTATAAACGATCACGGGTGGGAACGCGTAAGCGCTTTCATTGCTCAGAGTTTCAAGCAGCGAGAATCCCGATGCGTCAGGCAATGAAAGATCAAGCACCATACAATCAAAAGTCTGTTCGCGCAGCAGATCTAGGCACTCGGCTGCGTTGCTGGCAGTTGTCGTCTCGACATCACTGGAACTCAGAAGCTTTGCTACGGCTTCGCGCTGCCGCTCGTCATCTTCGACGATCAGAACACGATGGACGCGTTGAGTTAGTCTGTCCTGTAACTGGCTCAGAACATCTACAAGCTGCTCGCGGCTGACTGGCTTGTTGAGGTAGCCCACCGCACCAAGCGCATATGCGGTTCTTGTGTGATCGCCTGCGGAAATGACATGGATCGGTATATGGCGAGTGAGGACGTCGTTTTTCAGGCGGTCGAGAACCGCCAGACCGGACTCATCGGGCAGTCCGACATCCAGCACGATAGCATTTGGTGAAAACTCACGCGCAATGCGCACAGCCTCTTCTGCCGTGCGTGCCACCACCGAATGGAATCCCAATTCCCGCGACAAGTCACGCACAATTGCTGCGAATGTAGCGTCATCTTCAATGACCAGAAGAACACGTTTATCACCAGTCAGTGCGTCACGATCGTCTTCCAGATGAAGCGGTTGTGGCAAAATCTTTGTCGCGGTGGCCGGGCTTTTTGGCGTTTCTTCGGTCCACTTTATCGGCTTTTTAGACGACCCGCTGTTGATGTCAGAAACGAACGTCAACGGCAAAGTGACGGTGAAATTGCTGCCTTGTCCGAGCGTGCTTTCAACACTGATCGCACCACCCAATAACCGGGCAAGTTGCCTTGAGATCGACAGGCCAAGTCCGGTGCCGCCAAATCGTCGGCTGATTGTACTGTCTGCCTGATGAAATGCTTCAAAGATACTTTTGAGCTGGTCTGCTGAGATGCCTATCCCGCTGTCTTTGACGGAAAAGCTGATCTGTTCGTCTGTCTGCGGTCTGATCGACAGCGAGACATCTCCCTTTTCCGTAAACTTGAGAGCATTGGCGAGCAAGTTTTTGAGTATTTGTTCCAGTCGCTGTGGATCTGTGACGAATGATTTGGGCAGACGATCATCAATGTCGATAACAAGCTTAAGCTTCTTTTCATCCGCGAGCGGTTGAAACAGTTGCTTCAAACCGGTCGAAAGACGTGCCAAAGGGGTGACTTCAGGATGAATTTCGACGTGACCGGCTTCGATCTTCGACAAATCAAGAATGTCGTTGATGAGATTGAGAAGATCATTGCCCGAAGACTGGATGGTTCGCGCATATTTAACCTGTTCCTGAGTCAGGTTCTCGTCGGGGTTGTCTGCAAGAAGCTTGGCGAGGATCAGTGATGAGTTTAAGGGCGTGCGCAGTTCGTGCGACATGTTCGCGAGAAAATCAGATTTATACTGGCTGGAACGTTCGAGCTCTTCGGCTTTCGATTGCACGGATGCGTGTGCACGTTCAAGATCACTGCGCTGTAACTTGAGTTGGTTGGCCTGCTCTTCGAGTTGGCTGTTGGTCTGTTCGAGTTCAGCCTGTTGTTGTTCAAGCCGTGACTGCGACTCTTTAAGAACCCTGCTTTGCTCCTCAAGCTCTTCATTGGAAACACGCAACTCTTCGCCCTGAGCCTGTAACTCTTCGGACTGCTGTTGTGTTTCTTCGAGCAGGTTCTGCAATTCGTCTCGATATGCTGCAGCCTGCACGCTTTCCGCGATTGTTTCGGCAGCCCTGTTCAGCAGCGTAACAATTTTTTCGTCCACCGGATGTAGGAACCCAAGTTCTACAACTGAATTGACGGCATCATTCAAAGCCCCGGGAACTAATACGAGATGGCGAGGCTTGTCTTTTCCAAGTGCGGATCCAAATGCCAGATATCCATCTGGGACCTCATTGAGAACAATCAAATCTCCCTTGGCTGCCGCTTGCCCCAGGAGGCCTTGCCGTGACGCAAAGGCCTCAGGCACACTCTTTGCGTCAGGCACGCCAACGACTGCGCCCCGTCGATAGTGGTCACGGCTGCCGCTGAAAAATGCTCCTGCCACGGCACCGGTATATTGCGTCAGGTAGTCAAGGATACTTTCGCCGAGTTCATCAATGCGCTGATCACCAATCATCGCGGAGGCAAGGCCAATTTCTCCGGTTTGAAGCCATTCATCACGGGATTGAACGAGAGCGGCCTTACGAAGGAGATATCCGATCACCAATGTAAGAAATATACCGAGAACTGCTGCAAGAACGGTGCTTATCAGCGCTTGTTGCTGCGCCCTCGCCATTTCTGATAGGCGCTCGCTGCGTGTGTTATTCTCGACCTGTGACATTGCGTCAATACCATCGCGAATAGCATCCATTTCGAGCTTACCGCGATCAGAGCGAACCAGAGCGAGCGCGGCATCAAATCCACCACTTCTTCTGAGCGCGATTGCATCGGCCAATTCGCTGAGCTTAGCGTTGACATGCTGCTTGAGACTATCAAGCCTTTCGCTTTGTCCTACGTTTTCCCCCGTGCGTTCAGCAACCTTTGCAATTTCATTATCTATCGCGCTGCGTGCTGTCTGGTAAGGAGCAAGGTAGCTGATATCGCCAGTTAAAAGATATCCTCTTTGGCCAGTTTCTGCATCCTGCAGCTTTGAGAAAAGACTTTGCAGGGAGACAATAGCCTGATGGGTCTGCACAATTTTTTGGTTTGCTTCGCGGATACCCTGAAAATTGAAATAGGTTAGAACTCCGCTGATCGCAAAGAATAACAAAGCGGCAGCAAGGCCCATGGCCACACCAAAATCAAGGCCCAACAGCTTTCCTGAACGGGTGAAACGTTCACGTGTTTTCATGTGTGTCTCGCGGCGATGTTGAAGTTGCAATGGCTGAAATGATAGCCATGACGCTTCAAAAGCCACGAAAAACCTATGGCAGACTGAGGCGCCTGAGCGTAACACAACAACATGATTCGTATCCCGCTCATTAATAAGGCTAAATCAATAGCTTAAAGCTATAAAAAGTTCCGTGCACTAGTAGACATATATTTGAGTGACATGCAATGTTTCGCCATTTGATAGTGCGCTAGAAGTCTTGAAATACCGGAGAACAAAAATGCTGGGTAGGTCATTCATGAAGAGGCGTGGAGATAATAGCGCCGTTCTCAAATGATTGCGGTCTGCTGGCACTCTTCGGCTGTGAAGATAACGTCAGTATCCACTAGTGTTTTTTAAAGTTTGTGGGCATTCGAGCTTAATTCTTTGATAATCAAGGTTTTGGTCCACCTCATCAGTTGAAATCAAAACTTCATGAGACTGGCCAGCTCTATTTAGGGAGCAATCCATCTTTGCTGACGTTTCGTATACAGGGTACGCCCTGTATCAAACGGATTCTACGGCGCTGAAGGAAATTAGGATTTTTCCGTTTTTGCTTGATTCCCAACGCAAGGCAGACGAGCTTCTTACCCGACCGGTGTGTGCTTCGCCCAACAAAGAACCTCGAACATGTCAAACCCGAAGTTGTCTAATTTTTCTTGGCATCCATTAAGGCTCAGTCATCCATCGTCAACAATGAATTGCCAGTAGGTCCATGGAATTGGAACTTCATCTAATTGCCTGAAGGAGATGGCCGTTAAGCTCTGGTAATAATGGCGGGGTCGGTGGTTCATCTCCCTTCAACGTATTTATGGCATCACTCAACTAGCTGAGGAACTTGGCTATCTCGACTTTAGCGGATCGAGTAAGTGATTGGAAAATACCCTTGACCGATTAGATCGGAATCTTTCACATGAGGACAGACCAATTGCTTACATCGCGTGCTCTCCGCTCAGTTCAAACCGAGGCTAATAATTATAATCATGCATGAAATCATCTGCCCTCATTGTAACAAGGCTTTCAAAATCGATGAGGCTGGCTATGCGGATATTTTGAAGCAGGTTCGTGACAGTGATTTCGAGAAGCAACTGCACGAGCGTTTGGAGCTGGCCGAGCAGGATAAGCGGAATGCAGTTGAGCTGGCACAGGCTAAGGTCGCTAGTGAACTACAGAAAACGACTTCAGCGAAAGATTTTGAAATCCAGGAATTGCGCGCGAAGCTTGAGGCAGGCGAAGTTGCGCGCAAGCTTGCGGTTGCCGAGGCTTTGAGCGAAGTCGAAAAACAACGCGATAAGCTGGTGAACGATCTTGAAAACGCCAAACGTGATCAGGAGGCTATGTCCAAACTAGCTGAGGCAAAGCTGATTTCAGAATTGCAAAACGCTGGTTCAATTAAAGATGCTGAAATCCAGAGCTTAAAGGCGAGACTTGATGCGGGAGAACTTTTGCAGCAACTCGCCGTTACACAAGCGGTTAGTGCGATAGAAAAAGAGCGCGAGGAGTTGAAGAACGGTCTTTCTCGGGTAGAGCTGGAGAAACAGCTGGCTGAAACTGCTCTTAAGGACAAATATGAAACCCAACTCCGCGATCGCGATGACGCAATTGAGCGTTTGCGGGATATGAAAGCGAAGCTATCGACAAAAATGATCGGCGAAACGCTCGAACAACATTGTGCCATTGAGTTCGACCGTATTCGGGCCACTGCTTTTCCCCGATCTTACTTTGAAAAAGATAATGACGCTCGCAGCGGCAGCAAGGGTGACTTTATCTTCCGCGATATCGAAGACGCAGGCTTGGAAATCGTCTCGATCATGTTCGAGATGAAAAATGAGAATGACGAGACGGCCACAAAGAAGAAGAATGAGGACTTTTTCAAAGAACTGGACAAGGATCGCAGCGCTAAGGGCTGTGAGTATGCGGTGCTGGTTTCATTGCTGGAGCCTGAAAGCGAACTTTACAACACAGGAATCGTAGACGTATCTCATCGTTATCCGAAGATGTATGTGGTGCGGCCGCAATTTTTTATCCCAATTATCACGCTGCTGCGTAACGCGGCTATGACTTCGCTGAAGTACAAGACTGAACTGGCTTTGGTGAAAGCACAAAACGTCGACATCACTAATTTTGAATCCCAGCTTGACGATTTCAAGTCAGCGTTCGGGAGAAACTGGCGTCTGGCCTCCGACGGTTTTGAAGAAGCAATCAAGCGTATTGACGAAGCTATCAAAGATTTGGAAAAAACCAAAGAAGCGCTTCACAAGTCAGCCAACAACTTGCGGCTTGCAAATGACAAAGCTGAGGACCTGACGGTCAAGCGACTGACGCGTGGTAATCCGACGATGGCTGCAAAATTTGCTGAACTCCAGTCTGGAATCATGGAAGGTGATTGAGAGAACCGCCGATTTAACCTTATGATTACAAGGTATTACAAAATTCTCGGCTATCAATATTCTACTCGTTCAAAAAATTTGAAAGCATCGAGAGGGGGGTATTTTGCGCACTGGTAATATGAGTGCAATTGCACAGAGAGTTTTCCGTAAAAGGACTCGTGGCTACTCCCTACAAACTTAGAAAGATTGCATGCGTGGCGAGTTCAACGTCAATTTGCTTTTGCTGTACTCCCACTTAATATGACTAATTCACAAAATCATTTGAAGGATTATTTCTCATCTGAGTTCTATCGTGAGTTTCTCGTCAATATCCATAAGAGATACATGCCCCCGAGCAGGCCTGTGGTCAGCCCAATCGGCATCTTTATGTTCAATGGAAAATGCTGAGCAAAAAGGTCTGCTCCCACAAGCAACACTGCTCCTAACAGAGCACTTGCAATTAAAGGGATACCCGGCGCGTGTGTCAGCCGACGCACGAGCTGTGGGGCTGCAAGTGCGATAAAGGCTATTGGACCCGTGGCAGCGGTGGCAACTGAGGTGAGTGCGACTGCAACCAGTACCATTGCGAGACGTGTGGTTTCGACCGATATGCCGAGCTGACGCGCCGCGTCATCTCCCATTTCAAGCAAGCTGATGCGTTGCGCATAAGTGATCACGATTGGCATGGCGATGAAAAATCCAATCGATGCCGGAATTGCATGTGACCATGTTCGGGTGTTCAGTGACCCCGCGAGCCAAAGCTGCGCAGATGCGGCCTGATCAAGCTCACCTGCGACCAGCAACACAGTGTTAACGCCAGAAAGAATGGCCCCTACGCCAAGTCCGATCAGAATAAGCCGATAGCCCCCTGTTGTTCTTCCTTTCAAGGCGAGGAGGAAAACAATCATAGCAGTTCCGAGGCCAGAGAGCACTGCCGCCAGTGCTGTTTCAAACGGGCCAGCGTTAAACAGAATGATCTGAACAATCGCTCCGGTCGCAGCCCCCGTTGTGAAGCCAATAATGTCAGGCGAACCAAGCGCATTGCGTGAAATTGACTGGAAAATCGATCCGGCCATGCCAAGCGATGCACCGACAAAGACGGCTGTTACCAGACGCGGCAGCCGAACACGCGTGATAATGCGTTCAGCGGTCGGATTTGCTGCATCGCCAATAAGACTTTTAAAGATTTCGCCGGGTGAGAATGACATCGTACCAGTGCCAATATGCAATATGCCAAGCGCGAATAGGAGGCATATCAGACTGGCGCAAACGAGCAGCGTGCGTGCTCTCCATTGGATAGAAATATTACCCAGTCTGAAAACGGATTTATGGTGATTGCTCATAGTTTTGACAATCGAAACTGGCGCACGATGATGATGAAGAAAGGCCCACCAATCAGCATCGCAATAATCCCTGCTGCAACTTCTGCGGGGGCAGCAACGACACGCCCGACAATATCCGCACCGAGTAATAAAATTGCAGCAAACAACGCGGAGTAGGGCAATATCCAGCGATAATTCGGCCCGACAATTGTTCTTGCAAGATGGGGTGCAACCAGACCGACAAAACCGATTGGCCCGGCACCCGCCGTTGCCGACCCTGCAAGAAACATGACCGCTAGGCAAGAAAGGAACCATGTCGCATAAACATTGACGCCAAGTGCTGCTCCGAGCTCTTTGCCAAGTGCGATGGCATTCAGTCTCCCTGCAAGGGAAAACGCAATCAGCAACCCAACTCCGACAGAAACAGCCAGGACCCGAATAACATCATAGCCCCGGCCTTCAACTGATCCTGCCGACCAGTTTCGAAATTGATCTAATACGTCGGTCGGCGCGTTGATGATGACAATGCCGGTTATCGATGCGAGCACCATCGATAACCCCGCGCCAGCCAAAACCAGACGCACAGGATTGGTGCCCGTACCGTTCACTTGTCCCAAAATGAACACGGCAATGCCTGCAAGACCAGCACCGGCAAAAGCGAACCAAACATATTGCGCCATGCTTGTCAGATTGAATGCAACAATCCCTAAAATCACAGCCACGGCAGCACCCGAATTAATACCAAGCAGTCCCGGTTCTGCAAGCGGATTGCGCGTGACTGCCTGCATGATCGCACCTGCGACGCCCAGTGCAAGACCTGAAAGAATGGCAACCATCGTGCGCGGAATACGAAGCTCGCGCACAATCAGATGCTGGTCATTATGTAAATCTGGGTTCCATAAGGCTTGCAAACTATCGCTAAGCGGAATCGTGCGTGAACCGAGCGTGAAACTCAAGACGATAGCGATAAACAACACAAACAGCCCCACACACAGCCCCCACATACGGCGCTTGCGCAGATGTGTTGCTGTTAACCTGCGGGAGGTGGTGGGAGCTGTGTGTCCGGCGGTCATTTACGAAAATTGGAAGCCACAATATCGATCAGCTGAATGCCGGAATAATAGTCGATCCGGAACGAGGTCGCGCCAAGCGGATAGACCTGTCTGCTCTTCACGGCGTCAAGATTTGCCAGAACCGGGTCCTTCAGGAAAGCGCCAACGTCTGCATCAAGGCCGCGCAACAGAAACACGCTTTTGCCGGTAATGGCTGCTGAAAGATTTTCATGCGAAATGAAGTCGAAGTCCGAGCTGCGCGTCACCTGTCCGGCGAGTGACGCCGGAAGCCCTTCGACCTTAAAGCCGAGAGCCTGAAGAAGCTGCCCCTGCGCACTGTCGGTCTTGCCGATAGAATAGCTGTTTCCGATATTATATCCGACAATTGTAATGGGTTCGGTGGGAGCCACCATTTCTGATGCCAGTTTAGCTGCATAGTCGTCAAAACGTGCAGACGCTGCAACGGCTTCCTGTTCCAGGCCAGTCGCTTTGCCAATCTCGGCAGCAATATCCTGCCAGCTCTGGTTGGAATAGTTCACCACCATTGTTGGAATACCTTGTGCTTCCAGCTCAGGATAATGCTGCAAAACGCTGTCTGCGCCGGTGGCCGACGCGATCACGAGGTCAGGTTCAAGCGCAATAATCGCTTCAATATCAAATTCTAGATTGGAGTAGAGAACCTCAACGCCACGTTCGTCGGCGACCTTTGCCCATTGTGAGAAAAAGCCTTTATCATCGGTCAGAATGCTCGGTGTCGTCGCGGTCGTTGCGATCAGCGGTGCATTGATGGCAAGCAGAATGCCGGTCAGGCTGGGTGCCGTTGAGGCAATGCGCAAAGGCTTTGACTTTAGGGTCAATTCGCCTGAATAGTGTTTTACAGTTCGTGGCCAAGTGTCATCCTGAGCCAGAGCGATTTTCAACGGCAACATCAGAGCTGCAAGCACGACGAAAACTGTAACAATGATATTTGAGGACTTCACGGCCGATCCTTATCTGAGATCGTTATTCTGCGGTTCTGGCTAAGTGAGAACACTTGGCTAAAACATGAATGTTGCGCTCCATATTGCAGAACGCATTCTACAATGCAATACGAAGTACCCGCGACCTGCCGACGTTTTTCTGCTTATTTGCCTTTAGGACTCAACACATGACGCACCGTCTTCGCGCCGATACAGTGACGCTGAAATATGATGAACGAACTGTCGCGCGAGACTTGTCTGTAACAATTCCAGATGCGTCTTTTACGGTCATAGTCGGCCCGAATGCCTGCGGAAAATCAACGCTTCTACGCGCGTTATCGCGTTTGTTAAAGCCGTCAACCGGCAAGATTGTGCTGGATGGTGGCGACATTGCTAGTATTCCAGCAAAGGAAACAGCGCGCCGTCTTGGGCTGTTGCCGCAAAGCTCGATTGCGCCCGAAGGGATTACTGTTGCTGATCTGGTTGCACGCGGACGTTATCCGCATCAGTCATTTTTCAGGCAATGGTCTGAAGCAGATGAAGCTGCTGTGGCACAAGCCATGGCATCGACCAAGATAACGGAGCTGGCTAACCGTCCGGTCGATGAGTTGTCAGGCGGCCAGCGTCAGCGCGTATGGATTGCTTTGGTGCTTGCGCAAGATACGCCGATACTTTTGCTGGATGAGCCAACGACATATCTCGATATTGCCCATCAGATTGAGTTGCTTGATCTGCTGGCTCAACTGAACAAGCAGGGGCGCACAGTTGTTGCTGTTCTGCATGAACTCAATCACGCATGTCGTTATGCTTCGCATCTGATTGCTATGCGCGATGGCGCCTTGATCGCACAGGGAAAGCCAGCCGATATTGTGACTGAAAAGCTGGTCAAAGACGTTTTCGGGCTGACGTCAGTTATTATCGCTGACCCTGTTTCCGGTACGCCACTTATCGTGCCGAAAAGCAGCGCCTCAATCGATGAGGGTGTTTAGCTTGTCGGCATTTGCAATTTGGTGTCGACGATCAGCCCGCCGGTTGATTCATTGACCATGCAGGCTTCATGAAAAAGGGCCCGGCGTTCCTCATCGGTGCGAAGCTGTCCAAGATCGGCAACCGTTGTCATCACGCAAACGATTTCGCCTTGCGCATCCAGCACAGGTGAAGCCTGCCCAGTAACATTTGAAAGAAGATGACTGGTCATTTCAGACCAGCGGTCGGTGCGGATTTTTTCGAGAAGGGTTTTTGATGGTGGCGTGCCGCGGAAGTTTGCTGGCTGCACCTTGCGCACAGCATCAATGCTGCTTTTCGGCAAAAATGACTGAAACACCAATCCGCAAGCGGTATTATCAATTGGCAGCGTGTCACCAAGCGCGAGCGGATTGACGGAGAAATAAGCACTTCGATACCAACGCACCAAGGTCGGACCGCGATCGGTCCAGATGGCAACCCCGCCGCTCATAGCGTGGCGTTGTGCAAGTGCCTTCATATGTTGAGCCGCGATTTCGACAGCATCGACCCGCTTCAGCGCACCAATGCCAATGCTTAATGCTGTTGGTCCGAGATCATAAAATCCGCTGACCGGATCCTGCTTCGCCAGACCTTCTTTGACGAGGCTCTGCATATAGCGATGCGCGGTCGAGCCGCCGGTACCCGCTCGCTTTGCGACTTCGCCGAGTGGAAGCTCATTTTCAGCATTGGCAAGAATCTTCAAAAATTTCGCGGCAATAGATACCGACTGGATTGTGCCGGAACGTTTGTCGTTCGTGCTTTCCGCGTCATCTATCGAAATTCTGTCTTGCTCTTTCAAATGCCTAGCCTCCCGCCAGATGGGTTACTGCCCATTTGTCTTTCACTCTTCCGCTGGGGTCATGTGTAGCGTGAACTACGGTCTAAATCATACGCGACACAACGCGCATGTTATTCCCGCGCTTCAAACCCCTGTCTAGAGGCTGTGATAATCCGAAGCGTTGCCAAAGTGCAACAGCCTAAATCAGCTTGTATTCATACTGTATTGCGGTATGCATTCCTTATTGCGGAATTGAATTAACGCAGATAACAGAACATGAACTACATACTCATGTTTTGGGGCGACCTATGAATATCCATCTTACCCGTGGCTTTCTTTACAGCGTCAGTGCGCTGACGTTGGCCTCAATTTCTGCAACGACCGCTTTCGCACAAGATGCCCAGAAAGCAGACCAATCCAAAGGTTTGGTACTTGATACTCTGGTGATTACCGGCGAAAAGGTTGCCCGCGACATTAAAAACACCGCCTCATCTGTGACGGTAATCACGGCCAAAGAAATTTCACGGGAAAAAACCGGAGACACTTCCATATCTGAAGTGGTTCGTGGCACACCAAATGTCGTTTATACCGACACTGTCAGTGCACCAGTCATTCGTGGACAGGATACACAGGGCCCAAACAACGGTGCAACGGCCTTCTTTTCCGGCACTGTCCCGCGCGCAACCATCAATCTTGATGGCCATTACCTGAACTATAATGAGTTCATTTTCGGCACCACATCGGTCTGGGATCTCGATAGGATCGAAGTGTTCCGTGGTCCTCAAACCACATCGCAGGGCGCCAATGCGATTGCTGGTGCGATCGTCGTCAACACAAAAGATCCGACATTTGAGCGTGAGGGTGCCTATCAGGTCGAGATTGGAAATTATGGTTCCAAGCGTACCTCAATCATGTTGAACAGTCCGCTTTACAAGGATGAGCTCGCTGGTCGCATTGCAGTCGATTACTCAGGCCGTGACACCTTCATCGATTATGTCAATCCAGGCTTTTATTCCTCCGGCACCGATCAGGATTTCAAGTCGCTCAATATCCGTTCCAAGCTGCTGTGGCAGCCCGCTGAACTTCCCGGTTTTGAAGCGAAGCTGACTTACTCGTTCAACAAGAGCAATCGCCCGACCTATGAAGCTGCAACGCCGCTTTACTATGAGTTGGATTATAGCGGTGCTACACTGCCATCGTGGAAGCAAAATACGAATACCGGCATTCTTGATCTGAGCTATGAATTTGAAAATGGCTTCAAATTTCATAACCAGACGCAGTATTCGGATTCTTCCGTCGAGCGTCGCGTTGGTATGGCACACAATGGCGATGCCAATATTGATCAAACCAATATTTCTAACGAAACACGCCTGACATTCGGCAATCAGGAAGATGTCCTGAGCGGTGTGGTCGGTGTTTACTACGCCCATACGAAGACCGATGAATTTCTCGATCTAATAAATAACGCGAAAAGACCTCCAAACAACTACATCTCAACATTTGACGATAAGAAAACAAATGTTGGCCTGTTTGGTGAATTGAGCTGGCGCATCGATGATCAATGGACACTCACAGGTGGCGCACGATTCCAGCATGATAGCATTCAGCGCGACGGTACGTCCGTGTATGCGAATACACCTGTCAACTTCGACGAGTCATTCTCGGCTTTCCTCCCGAAAGTATCATTGGCTTATGCGATCACTCCTGATCTCACTGTCGGTGGTCTTGTCAGTCGTGGTTATAATCCCGGTGGTGTCTCGCTCTATTTGAACACGGCCAATCCAAGTTTGAGTGCATGGAAGAATTTCGACGAAGAAACGCTCTGGAATTATGAGCTGTTTACACGTGCCGAATTGCTGGACAATAAGCTCGTTATAAACGGCAACGTGTTCTACATGGACTTCAAGAATGCGCAGTTCAACATCCCCGTTGTTGTTTCCCCCGGCGTAACACAGGCATATACGATCAACGCTGAAAAAGCGCATGCATACGGGCTTGAGCTTGGTGCAGACTATCAGGTTCTTGATAATCTTACCCTCAGGGCCGGCTTGGGCATTATGCGCACAAAAGTCGAGGAAACGTCCTGGAATGCGGCGTTTAACGACAATGAATTCGCCAAGTCACCGGGCTATATGTTGAACTTCGGCGCGAGCTGGGATGTCACAGAAAAGCTCAACCTGTCTGGCGATGTGCGTCATATCGATGGCTACTACTCGGATGTTGCAAACACGGCAGGATACTGGATCGACGCCTACACAATCGCAGATGCACGCGTCAGCTACGAGTTCAACGAGCATATTGAGTTATATGGCTTTGTGAAGAATATCTTCAACGAGCGCGTCCCTACCTCCAAACAGGCAACACGCGGTCTGAGTGGTGCAACGACGCAGGCGAGCATGACACTGCCACGCACATTCGGCATCGGCCTTAAAGGCAGCTTCTGAGTGCTTGCATAATGCTTGAACAACCGCGGGCTTTCGGGTCCGCGGTTTTTGTCTTGAAAAGAAACCGGAATTCAAAATGGCCGCGCGCAAAAAGCTTCATATTGGTATGTCACTCGCTCCAACCTGGCTGAGCAATGATGGGTGGCGACACCAGAACAGCAATATTGAAGGCGTGTTTGGTTCCGATTTTTATGTCGATATTGCGCGCCGCGCCGAAGCTGCCAAACTCGATTTTGTGTTTCGCCCTGACAATCTGTTTCTTAATAGCCAGATCATGGAAACCACGCCGGGATTCGCAAGTCTGGATGCAACAATACTCATGTCTGCGTTAGCGCGTGAAACTTCGAAAATCGGGCTCCTGACCACCGTTTCAACCACTTTTATGCCGCCTTATGTGGTTGCGCGGCAGGTTTTGTCGCTGCATCATTTGAGCAATGGGCGTGCCGGGTGGAATATCGTTACAGCACTCGACGGCAATGTTAATTTCGGTCTCGATGAGATGCCAAGTTCAGACGAACGCTATGCAAGAGCCGCAGAGTTTACGCAGATTGTAGAAGAGTTGTGGCAGAGTTTTCCGGGTTCTGCTTTCAAGCGCGAACGCGCCACTGGGCATTATGCCGATCCATCGCACATCAAGCCGATAGATCACGACGGAGCTTTTTTTAAAGTCGAAGGCCCGCTCAATATTCCTTCGCTTGAAGGCATTCCTATCCCGCTGTTTCAGGCTGGAGCGTCGCCAGCAGGGCGTAATTTCGCAGCCTCGGTTGCAAATGGGATTTTCTCGGCAACGCCCGATATCGATGCGGCAATCAGTCTGCGCAGTGATCTGCGCGCACTCGCTCAATCGCATGGACGCAATGCCGATGAGGTTCGCCTGCTTCCGGGCTTGAGCCTTTATCTCGCTCCCACACGCGAAGAGGCACGGGATTTGTTCTCCTATACGCATGCACGTGGAGACCGGGGGCGTAAGATTGCTTACATCCGCGACATGACAGGTCTTGACTTAACCGACTGGCCGGAAGATCGCCTGATCCGGCCATCGGATTTGCCCCCACCGCCCGAAAAAGTACGCAGCAAAACCCATGCAGGGCTGCTACAGCGCCTTTTATTGAAAGAGACGCTGCGCCTTGACGATCTGTTGCGTCGACCTGAAGTCATCAGTGCGGCTCAATGGCAGGTTATCGGTACGGTCAATGATGCGGTTGAGGAAATCCAGAAATGGTCCAATGCCGGTGCAATTGATGGATTTATTACCGCTCCCGGCGGTTCAACATCATCCATGCATCTTGCACTTGATGAGTTGATGCCGCGCTTGTCCGAAATGGGTTTGCTGCGCTCTGAATATACCGGCGATACGTTCGCGCATCATCTTTTGAGCGAATAGAAATGCTAGCAATGCGATACCGTTTATTAGCGTTGGTGCATGGATACCTTTCCGGCTTTATTAATCGTCTGGGCTCACGCAAATTTGCCAACCAGCAAATCGAACCCGTACTCGGATGCCGGATGCTTGACTGCGCAGGCCCGAACGCCGTCCGCGTGACTTAGACAACCGCATAAAACTAACATCAAAGAACGGATGCCGCATAAAAGCGTATCCATCCACCAACGCCGGCTAGACCATAACGCTTCTAAGGTTGTGCACGCATCTCGATCAGTATGGATGCCTGCTGTCGGTACGGCACTCAAAGCGCCGCTGCTTACAGTTGGTCGGCAGGAGGCTGATCTATTTGCATTCGGTCCTGGCGGTGTTCATGTTCTGGAACCCAAAGGTCGGTCAGTCCGGAACGGAGCGGGACGCTTGATACCCTCCACCATGAATCAAGCGATGGCTCAGGTTTCTGCTATCAACACGGTTAATGGTATTGCGCCGACTTCCAGAAGCGGATGTGTTTGGACGTTATGTATAAGCGGTATTAGAGGTGACATTCAAGATCCACCAGGCACTGGGTGGGATGCGACTGTCGCTCCAGCCGGGATCCTGCGCAGTAATTACGCACTGTTTCTGGAGGCTGATCAAAGTCGCTTCAGAAATGATCTGATAGAGGGATACTCGCTCATTGAGCTTCCCGGTTTAGCGAATTCGGGCCTGTATTTCGGCATCTTCACCGAAATTTTGCAAGCCGTCTCAAGCGGTGGTTTAGCGATTGACACGGTGATGTCATTGGCATCAAGCCAGCTCGGGAACCATCTCGGCGTAACGGCTTCGCCTCAATCCCCTTTACCTGCGGGCTACGTCACCCTGCCAGTTCACAGCAGGTCACCGCCGGTTAGGCTCATGCCCCTTACAGCAGAGGGCAGGCAAGTCTTCACATCCTCCTTTCTCTTTTGCATTCCAGTCATATGCCTCCCCGATTGGGGAAAGGCGCACTATACGTTATATCCATTGCCCACACCTGATTGGGTCTGGTGACCGCTAGCTTGCGCAGGAGATAGGGATAGATTTTATGCCCTGGCGCTGGCTTCGAGGTGTTTGGGCGACGGTAAATCGCCTCGATGCTCATCTTCTTCATCAGCGTAGCGACATGCAGTCGCCCAACCTCAAGCCCTTCGCCTCTCAAAAGCCGCTGCAACATCCGACTTCCCGCGAACGGATATTCCAGATGCAATTCATCGATCCGGCGCATCAGTGCCAAATCGCCATCCGATACAGGGCGCGGTGAATAGTAGACACTGCTACGGCTGAACCCGAGCAGCTTTGTCTGTCGTGCGACCGAAAGCTTGTGAGCGCGGTCGATCATTTCCTTCCGCCCAGCAATCCCGCCTTGCTGAGCGCTCCGGCTAAAAAATCGTTCTCCAGAGTTAGCTCGCCGATCTTGGCATGCAGCGTTTTAACCTAGACGGTTGGCTCTGCTGGTTCCGCCTTGGTCTCGTCGCCGAAAGCCCCGATCGCCCCCTCAAGAAGCTGATCTTTCCATTGCTTTATCTGGTTCGCGTGCACGTCAAACTGCTGGGATCATTCCACTAGCGTCTGCTCGCCTCTGATCGCAGCGAGCGCAACTTTTGCCTTGAAAGCTGGACTATGGTTTCGGCGTGGTCGTCTCGTCATGGTATCTCCTGTTCCCGGCATCTAAGCCGAACTCAGGCAGAAATTCCAATTATCCTAGCTGTGCAGATTTCCCGAGCCACTTCTGTGATCAACATTACAATGATCAATCCAATCATCTGTTTGCCAGTCAAGAAAAATAACGTGGCTTTAGACCGTCAAGTTAACCTCCAAGCATATATGACTTTTTTATTTTTCAGCCTTTTCTCCACTCTCGAAACCCTATGGGCGTGCGCCACATAATGCCCGCTGTGAAACAGGGGGCCCCATAGGTAATCAGGCCAGGGGCAATCAAAAATGACAATGGATATTGCCGTTCTTGGTATCGGCATCGCATTTTTCGCAATGTTGCTTGGCTATTTGCGTCTTTGCGAGAGGCTTTGAGGAACCCGCCATGCTGATTGAATATATCGCAGGCGCCTTGGTCGCGGCTTTTGTTGCCGCCTACCTTCTTTACGCGCTCATTCGTCCAGAACAGTTCTGAATAAGCAGTCGATTTGAGCCAGAGCATAATTCCTTAAACTGGGATCAGTTTCAAGAAAAATTATGTTCCAACTTCAGTGTTAGAGCGACCCTTGTGCGCCCGATTGGGCGCACGGTGCTCCAATAAGGCTTGGGAAAAACCATGACAATCAATGGATGGATACAGATCCTCATCTTTTCCGGAATTATCATCGCGCTCGTAAAGCCGCTTGGCAGCTATATGACGCGCGTTTTCACTGGCGAGCGCACGTTTCTATCGCCTGTCCTCGTTCCCATCGAACGGGGGCTTTTTCGCTTGGCAGGTACCAGCGAGCGCGAGGAACAGCACTGGACGAGCTATGCGGCCGCCATGATGCTTTTCAATCTCGCGGGCTTCTTGCTTCTTTATTTTCTGCAGCGCGCGCAAGGTTCTCTGCCCTTCAACCCGATGAGCATGAGCAATGTGCCTGCGGACCTTGCCTTCAACACGGCAACAAGTTTTGTGACCAACACCAACTGGCAGAACTATGGCGGCGAAAGCACTATGTCCTACCTCACCCAGATGACAGGCCTTACGGTCCAGAACTTCGTTTCGGCTGCAACGGGTGTGGCCATTGCGATTGCGCTCATTCGCGCTTTCTCGCGCAAATCCATGAAGACGCTCGGCAACTTCTGGGTCGATCTCACACGCTGCATTCTCTACATTCTGCTGCCGTTGTGCATCGTCATGACACTGGCTTTTGTGGCGCTTGGTGTGCCGCAAACGCTCGGCTCCTATGTCGAAGCCACCACACTTGAAGGTGCGCGTCAGGTCATTGCGCTTGGCCCAGTTGCCTCGCAGCTTGCAATCAAAATGCTCGGCACCAATGGCGGTGGCTTCTTCAATGCCAACTCCGCACATCCGTTTGAAAATCCCGATGCCATCTCGAATATGATCCAGATGGTCGCGATCTTTGCCATCGGTGCAGGCCTTACCAATGTGTTTGGTCGCATCGTCGGCCGTGAAAAGCAGGGCTGGGCGATCTTCGCTGCAATGGGCGTGCTCTTCGTGGCCGGTGTTGCCATTTGCTATTGGGCAGAGGCTGCGGGCAACCCGCTGATCCATTCGCTTGGCATTGATGGCGGCAATATGGAAGGCAAGGAAACGCGCTTCGGCATTACCATGTCGGCGCTATTTGCAGTGGTGACGACAGCCGCCTCCTGTGGCGCAGTCATTGCCATGCATGACAGCATGATGGCGCTTGGCGGCATGATTCCCATGATCAACATGATGCTGGGTGAAATCATTATCGGCGGCGTGGGCGCAGGCTTCTACGGCATCATCCTGTTTGTGATCGTCGCAATCTTCGTGGCTGGTCTGATGGTCGGACGCACACCGGAATATCTGGGCAAGAAAATCGAGGCCAAAGAAGTGAAGATGGCCATGCTTGCCGTCCTCTGCCTGCCACTGTCGATCCTTGGCTTTACCGCTATTGCCTCGGTCATTCCGACCGGCCTCGCATCGATTGCCAATCCCGGACCGCACGGCTTCTCGGAAATCCTCTATGCCTATACGTCAGGCACGGCCAATAACGGCTCGGCCTTTGGCGGGCTCTCGGGCAACACACCTTGGTATAACATCACCATCGGCCTTGCGATGCTGATGGGCCGTTTTCTGGTCATCGTTCCGGCACTGGCAATTGCTGGTTCACTGGTTGCCAAGAAGTCAGCGCCCGAATCTGCCGGGACATTCCCGACCCATGGACCGCTTTTCGTCGGCCTTCTGATTGGTGTCATTCTCGTTGTGGGTGGTTTGATCTTCTTCCCTGCGCTGGCGCTCGGACCGGTGGCCGAACATCTTGCGATGATTAACGGGCAGACATTTCAATGATTAGCCCATCAAACCTCATTCTCCTCATCCTTGCAGCAGTGCTGATGATCGTGTTTGCTGCAGAATTTCTGGGTCCGCTTTTCTGGAGTTCCCTATGAGCAAGTCCCAATCCGCAAGTATAATTGATACCCGCATCCTCATCCCCGCCATTGACGATGCCTTTCGCAAGCTCAATCCCAAGAGCCTTGCGCGCAACCCTGTCATGTTCGTCGTGGCCGTTGTCTCGCTGCTCACCACCGTCCTTTTACTGAAGGATGTTGCGACCGGCGGTGCCAATATCGGCTTTTCGTTCCAGATCGTGCTGTGGCTGTGGTTCACGGTGCTGTTTGCCAATTTTGCCGAAGCTGTTGCCGAAGGGCGCGGCAAGGCTCAGGCAGAATCCTTGCGCCGTACGCGCACGGAAACACAGGCCAAGCTGCTCCGCGACACGGGTCATACGGATTTTACAACCGTGCCCGGCACAAGCCTCAAGGTCGGCGATGTGGTGATCGTTGAAGCAGGCGATATCATTCCATCGGATGGCGAAGTCGTCGAAGGTGTAGCGTCCGTCAACGAAGCAGCCATTACAGGTGAATCCGCCCCGGTCATTCGTGAATCGGGTGGCGACCGCTCTGCAGTTACAGGTGGTACGCAGGTTTTGTCTGACTGGATCAAGGTTCGCATAACGGCAGCACAGGGCTCGACATTCATCGATAAAATGATCAGCCTTGTCGAAGGCGCTGAACGCCAGAAGACGCCAAACGAAATCGCCCTCAACATCCTGCTTGCAGGCATGACGCTGATCTTCGTTCTGGCAGTTGTGACAATCCCGAGCTTCGCTTCTTATGCTGGCGGCTATATTCCCGTCATCGTGCTGGTGGCTCTTTTTGTAACACTGATCCCCACCACAATCGGCGCGCTTCTGTCAGCAATCGGCATTGCCGGCATGGACCGTCTGGTGCGCTTCAATGTGCTTGCGATGTCTGGTCGTGCGGTGGAAGCTGCCGGTGACGTTGACACTTTGCTGCTCGACAAAACCGGCACCATCACGCTCGGCAATCGTCAGGCAACCGCTTTCATGCCGGTCAGCGGTGTGAATGAACTGGCACTGGCCGATGCCGCACAATTGGCCTCGCTCGCCGATGAAACACCGGAAGGTCGTTCCATTGTCGTGCTGGCCAAGGAAAAATACGATATGCGCGGCCGCGACATGCAGAGCCTCAATGCCAGTTTCGTACCTTTCACGGCTCAAAGCCGGATGAGTGGTGTTGATATTGACGGATCATCAATCCGCAAGGGCGCGGTTGATGCCGTGCTCAAACATTCAACCTCGGATCAAAAGACCGTCCATGAACTGCAAGCCATTGCAGACACGATCGCCAAATCCGGTGGCACGCCGCTGGCCGTCAGCAAAGACGGTCGGTTGCTGGGTGTTATTCACCTCAAAGACATTGTCAAGGGCGGCATCCGCGAACGCTTTACTGAGTTGCGCCGCATGGGTATCCGCACGGTGATGATCACCGGCGATAATCCGATGACAGCCGCCGCCATTGCGGCGGAAGCCGGTGTCGATGATTTTCTGGCGCAGGCAACGCCCGAAAACAAGCTAGAGCTTATCCGGCAGGAACAGGCCAAGGGCAAGCTTGTGGCCATGTGCGGCGACGGCACCAATGACGCGCCAGCCTTGGCGCAGGCCGATGTCGGCGTTGCCATGAATACGGGTACGGTTGCCGCACGCGAGGCCGGGAATATGGTCGATCTCGATAGCGATCCAACCAAGCTCATCGAGATTGTTGAGATCGGCAAGCAATTGCTGATGACGCGTGGCGCACTCACGACTTTCTCGATTGCCAATGACATTGCCAAGTATTTTGCGATCATTCCCGCGATGTTTCTCGCCTTTTATCCGCAGCTTGGCGCGCTCAACATCATGGGGCTTGCAACCCCACAAAGCGCGATCCTCTCGGCGATCATCTTCAACGCACTCATTATTGTCGCGCTGATCCCGCTTTCGCTGAAGGGCGTTGCTTATAAGCCTGTCGGCGCAGGCGCGCTGCTGTCGCGCAATCTTCTGATCTACGGCCTCGGCGGCGTCATCGTTCCGTTCATCGGCATTAAGGCCATTGATATGGCCATCGTCGCCCTCGGCCTGGTTTAAGGAACAAGAAAATGTTGAAACAACTGCGTCCAGCACTCGTCATGATCGTTGCTCTTACTGTCATCACCGGGTTGATCTATCCGCTTGGCATGACCGGTATTGCACAAGCTATCTTTCCACAACAGGCCAATGGCAGCCTGATCGAGAAAGACGGCAAGATAATCGGCTCCGAACTGATCGGGCAGAAATTTGCAGGCGACCGCTATTTCAATGGCCGTCCTTCTGCGGCAGGCAAGGAAGGTTATGATGCAGACAGTTCCGGTGGCTCCAACCTTGGGCCAACCAATCCGGCACTGATCGAACGCATCAAAGCCGATGCGGATGCGCTCAAACAAGGTAATCCGAACGCTATGGTTCCGATTGACCTCGTGACAACTTCGGCAAGCGGGCTTGATCCGCATATCTCGCCGGAAGCAGCGCTTTTTCAGGTGCCACGTGTTGCCAAAGCGCGCGGCCTTGATGAAGCAAGCCTTCGCGCTATCGTCGAACAGCAGATCGAACGGCGCGAACTTGGTTTTCTGGGCGAGCCGGTGGTCAATGTGCTGAAGCTCAATCTTGTTCTGGACAGAACGAGTAATAACTAGAGTAGAATAGCGGCGGGTTTTCCCGCCGCCTTCTTATTTTGAGGAAACAACGCTTGGTATCGGACGATCTTCGCCTTGGCGATATAAGGCCTTCCCCCGATGCGCTGCTTGAACAGGCAGAGCGCGAAACGCGTGGCCGTCTGAAGATATTTCTGGGAGCAGCTCCCGGCGTCGGCAAGACCTATGAAATGCTGATGTCCGGACGCGCGCACAAGGCTGACGGCGTTGATGTCGTGATCGGCGTTGTCGAGACGCATGGGCGCAAGGAAACCGAAGCTCTCGTCGATGGGCTTGAAATCATCGACCGCACCGAAATTTCCTATCATGGCCATCGGCTCGACGAGATGGACATTGACGCGATCCTTAAAAGACAGCCACAACTGGTTCTGGTTGATGAGCTGGCCCATACCAATGCGCCGGGCAGCCGTCACCCCAAGCGCTATCAGGATGTCGAGGAAATTCTCGCACGCGGGATCGATGTTTATACCACGCTCAATATCCAGCATGTCGAAAGCCTCAATGATGTGGTGGCGCAGATCACCCGCATCCGCGTGCGCGAAACCGTGCCAGACAGCATCATCGACCGGGCCGATGATATTGAACTGATCGACCTCACGCCGGATGATCTCATCAAGCGGCTCGATCAGGGCAAAATCTATCTGCCCAAAACCGCAAAACGCGCCATCCGCAACTATTTCTCTCACGGCAATCTAACTGCCTTGCGTGAGCTGGCACTTCGCCGCACAGCGCAGCGGGTTGACGAGCAATTGCTGACCCACATGCGCGCCAATGCCATACAGGGGCCATGGGCTGCCGGTGACAGGGTGCTTGTTGCGGTCGACCAACGCGCAAACAGCGCTTCACTGGTCCGCTATGCGCGGCGGCTTGCCGACCGGATGCGTGCGCCCTGGGCTGCCATTCACATCGAGACGCCGCGTTCCGCCAGTCTTTCCGATGAAGCCAAGGATCGGCTTGCGGCAACCATGCGACTTGCCGAGCAGCTTGGCGGCGAGACCATCATCATTCCCGGCCAAAGCATTGCCGAAGAGCTTGTGCGCTATGCTTCAACGCATAATTTTACGCATATCGTTGCCGGAAAATCTCCAAAGTCCCGCTGGCGCGAGGCAATCGAAGGCTCCGTCGGACATGCACTGATCCGCCAATCCGGCGCAATTGACGTTCATATCACCGCCGCCGCTGACCGCGACAATGCCGGTTCCGCCCGGAGCATTAAAACCGTCACCCATTCAACCGGATACGACGTTAAGCCCTATCTCGCAGCATCTCTTGTTACAGCCTGCGCGCTTGGTGTCGGGCTTCTGCTTGATCAGTTTCTCGATGTGCGAAGCATCGCACTGGTTTTCGTTGTTGGTGTTCTCGGTGTCGCGGTCACGCTTGGTCTATGGCCAGCGTTGTTTGTCTCGGTTTTAAGCGCATTTGCCTATAATTTCTTCTTCCTCTCGCCGCTCTACACATTGTCCATAGCCGATCCTGAAAGCGTGGTGGCGCTTTCGTTCTTTTTGCTTGTAAGCTTCGTTGCCAGCAATCTGGCAAGTCGCGTGCAGCGTCAGGCCACGGCCGCACGCCAGCGTGCACACATGACGGAAGACCTTTATCTGTTCAGCAAAAAGCTCGCGGGAACCGGCTCACTCGACGATGTACTTTGGGCGACCGCCTTTCAGATAGCCTCCATGCTCAAGGTACGGGTCGTCATCCTGCTGCCGGAAGGCGAAAGCATCGCCGTTCGCGCGGGCTATCCGCCCGATGACAGTCTTGTCGATGCTGATATTGCAGCAGCGCATTGGGCCTGGGAGCATGAACTGCCGGCCGGGCGCGGGGCAGATACCCTGCCGGGTGCCAAACGGCTTTATCTTCCGCTCAAAACCGCGCGGACATCTGTTGGCGTGATCGGTCTCGACAATGATCGGCAGGGGCCAATTCTTACGCCAGAACAGCAACGACTTTTTGAAGCGCTCAGTGATCAGGCAGCCATTGCCATCGAGCGCGTGCAACTTGTTGGTGATGTCGAACGCGCCAAGCTTGCAGCAGAAGCCGGCAAGCTCCGTTCGGCGCTTCTCACCTCCATATCACACGATCTTAAAACCCCACTTGCGGGCATCATGGGTGCGGCAACCACATTACGCGACTATTCTGGCTCACTGCCGGATAACGATCGCGCTGAATTGCTCGCGACCATTGTAGAACAATCCGAGCGGCTCAATCGCTTCATTGCCAATCTACTCGACATGACGCGGATTGAATCGGGCGCCATGGAACCCAATCTGTCGCTGTATTATCTCGGTGATATTGTTGGTACAGCGCTTCATCGTGCCACCAAGATTTTGGCGCATCATAAAGTTCAGGTGGCGGTGCCAACCGGCCTTCCCATGGCGCGGCTTGATGCGGTTTTGTTCGAGCAGGTGCTGTTCAATCTGCTGGATAATGCTGCAAAATATGCGCCGCAGGGTTCAGAAATCGCTCTTAAAGCACATGTCGAACGTGGCCGTGTGACGCTTGAAATCAGCGATCATGGTCCCGGCATTCCCGAGATCGATCTTGAACGGATTTTCGATACATTCTATCGCGTTCGCAAAGGCGATCACGTGCGGGCAGGAACGGGCCTTGGTCTTTCCATTGCGCGTGGTTTCACCGAAGCTATGGGCGGAACCATTCGGGCTGGAAACAGGGCTGACGGTTCGGGTGCCCGCTTTACAATCGCGATACCCTTGCCAGCTCAAGAAATGGACAGCACCATATGAACGACCCCAAGCCCAAAATTCTGGTGGTCGATGACGAGCCCCCCATTCGCAAATTGCTGCGGGTCGGACTTACGACGGAAGGTTACACCGTGGTCGAAGCGACCAACGCGCGCGAAGCATCGGCACTTCTGGACAGCGAAAAGCCTGATCTTGTGCTGCTTGATCTTGGCCTGCCGGATACCGATGGCCATGAGCTTCTGCGTTTGTGGCGCGAACAGGGGCTGACGCTGCCGATCCTCATTCTTTCAAGCCGTACCGATGAGGCAGGCATCGTGCGGGCTCTCGAAACGGGGGCCGACGATTACGTGACAAAACCTTTCGGCATGAAGGAACTGGCCGCAAGAACGCGCGTTGCTCTGCGCCACAAGTTGCATCAGCAGGGCGAAAAGCCGGTGTTTCAAAGCGATGGTCTGTCGGTTGATCTGGTCAGGCGCATCGTCAAACTGGATGAGACAGAGATAAAGCTCTCACCAAAGGAATATGAAATCCTTCGCCTGCTCGTGCAGCACGCGGGCAAGGTGCTGACGCATCAATATATTCTAAGCAATGTCTGGGGACCGGCGGCCGATGTGCAATATCTGCGCATCTATGTAAGACAGTTGCGTCAAAAGATCGAAAAGTCGCCCAATCAACCACATTATATTCTGACGGAAACAGGAGTCGGCTACCGCCTGCGTGAGGCAGATTAGGATGAATATCCCGTCAGTGATCCAAATAGGCCACTGTCACTTTAAGGGACGTTGGTGCATGGACATTCCCTTTGGTTTACTGAACTTACAGAGCTAGGCTTTAGCATTTGAGTTTTGGTCTATTGGATCACGCTCATGCCTTTCAAACATCATGCTGCTCAGCGTCATCGGACGCCTTTGCAGAAGTTCAGGGTTAAAAACTGGCCTGAGTACGAAGCCGGTTTGCGTCAGCGTGGCAGCATTACCTTCTGGATCAATGAAGCTGCGATTGCAGGATGGCTGGCTCCGCGACGAACAACACCCGGTGGCCAATCGCGTTATTCTGATCTGGCGATTGAAACATCTTTGATGTGTGGCATTGTATTCCATCAGCCCTTACGTCAGACTGAAGGCTTGATGTCGTCACTGTTGCAGTTGATGGGCCTTGATCTGGCAGTCCCTGATCATACGACATTGAGCAGACGCTGTTCCAGCTTGTCGCTTTCGAAGGATTTGGTTCGTCACAAGACAGCCGCATCGGGTGACCCCATTCATGTTCTCATCGATAGTACAGGATTGAAGAGCGTGTGTTTGCAAAAGGCAACAACAACTGCCTCTTCTTCAACCGACAGAACCGTTGAACGCGGTTCCCTTGGTCCGGTAGGAAGATCCACAACGGAGTTGCGTTTACGCCACTTCGCAACCGTCTTCTGATTGATGCCGTAACGCTTCGAGAGCCCTCTCAGGCTCTCTTTACTATTTTGTATTGCTCGACGGATTGCCTCAGTCGTCGTGGCGCTGCCGTGTAGAAGTTGTCCCATAATGCATCCCTCCAAGTCTGAGAAAGTATTGCACCATCAAAACCTTGGATCAAACATCAGATCAGAAACCTGACATTAGATTTCCCTCGGATCCCCGGAGCATTTACGTCTTAGATAATGTCTGCTGTAAGCCGATGATGATCGCGTCTGGGGACGTATTTGTGTGGACGACAATTCGGTTGCGCAGTGCTCGGCGTTGTGCAGAACCCAACGATGACGTTTGTTTAAATCGCATTGCCTCCGGGATAGAGAAAACTTACTCAACCCTCGGGCCAGAGACGCCCCTTTAACCGCGCCTCATAGCACTTGCGATGATATCGCCGTCTTCTTCTGTGATCTCGAATAATCCGAAACTGAATTTATATAATCATTCCAACTTCTACGTCTTTCGCGCTGCCTGTACTGAAAACGAATATAGGGTTACACGGCGCGGGCTAAAGGCCTAGGCAGCGCTTGCCAGCCCAGGGCCAGCTGGCCAAGGCTGCTACTCTGGCGGCCTTCAGCTGTTGACCTGATTACTAAGTATGATAAAGTATGCGTAAAAGGAGCCTAGTCATGTCTTCAGTAGAACGTTTGACCATTACCCTGCCCACAGAAATGGCAAGCACAGTGCGCGATGCCGTTGCTGGCGGTGAATACGCCTCGACAAGCGAAGTCATTCGTGAGGCATTACGCGATTGGGTGCGTGCGCACGACACCGAACGTCGGGATCTTGAAGCCTTGCGGGAAGCTATTCGTGCAGGGCTGGAGAGCGGCCCCGCTATTCCCGCTGAAGAAGTCTTTGCAGCCCTGCGCGCCCGCTACACCAAGGCCTGACAACGACGCCCTTCATTCGTCCCGCCGCACAGGCAGACCTTATCGAGATCGGTGATTACATCGCGATCGACAACCCGGATCGGGCGCTATCCTTTATCGCGGAATTCGAAGCGCTCATCTTTAGCGCAATTGCGGTGCGGCCGGACAGCTTCCCGGCACGACCTGACCTCGGAGAGGGTCTGCGCGTCGCGCGCCATCACCGCTATCTCGTCTTCTTCACGCACAATGCAGAACGCATCGAAGTGCTGCGCATCTTGCACGGCGCGCGTGACCTTCAGTCCCTTCTAAACTGAGCCGGGAAGAGGGCATGCACGAAAGTCGCCCCTCGCTTTATCACCGCCATCGCTTCTCGACTGAACTTATCGCTGAAGCAGTGTGGCTGTATTTCCGGTTTCCACAGAGTTTTCTATAGAAGATACAGGCTGGCAGATGAGCGATCATCATTACCCGAGAAACAGTACGCGAGTGGGCTAATAAGCTCGGGCGAGATTACCCAATACAATCCTTCGCCGCACCCGCACACCGCTTTCTTGACTGGCAATCTGTATAAGAGGGTATCGGTGCGCATCTGGCTTGATGTCGATTTCTCATGTTCTTGACTTCAACTCTAAATCAGAAATCTGTCACCAAATCTGCCTCGCTTACTGTCGGGTCATAACAGGGGTAAATTTGGTGGCAGTACGATTTTACTTGGCCATCGCGTCTGCTTTTCTACCGTATCGGAATATTCCACGATATAGAAGCAACTACTGATGACACTGAACTGACGGATCGTTAAGGGCGGACATTTTTGCATTAGCAAAAGACTGCTGCTGTCTGAAAGGTTACGAATATCGCAGCGTAAATGTTAATAGCTCTTTATTACAGGCCTTCGCGGTGCTCGACACATATGTGTCGAGAGATATGACGGCTGTTAACCTGTTGAAGTTTAGTAACAAGGCTTGTCAGCTTCGAATAAGATGGAAAACGGTGATGTTTGCGTTGCGACAGTGCCATTTCTTGCATAGTTAAGATTAAGACAAACGCAAACGCGCCTGTTCGACAGAGTAATGCAGATGAACTTATTGGCTCCAGTTAAAACGTCGCCACTTCCCGCTTCAATCGAGATGTTACCCAAGCAAGTCCCCTCTGCCGAGGTTCTCAGAGCTCTCCTTCCAGCGGGAACTGGCGTTTACTTGACAGATATCAGCACGACTGAAATCGACGACGGTATGGTGTCCGCCGCGCGGAAATTGCGCGACGCTAACTGTCAACCAATACCGCATCTGGCAGCACGGCGGTTTAAAAGTCGGGATGCGCTCGAACGAAAACTTGCAATGCTGACCCAGAATGCTGGCGTTACTGATGTTCTGGTTATTGGTGGTAGTGTTAATCCACCGCGTGGCCCTTATGCGTCTTCAATGGACTTGCTGCAAACGGGCTTACTGGATCGGTTTGGTATAGTCGATTTTGCCGTGGCGGGACATCCCGAAGGGACGCCAGATTTTGCACAAACAGTGGCATTGCAAGCCCTGCATGATAAGCAGGAGTTTGCCAAATTCGCGAAAGCACGGATGCGTATTGTAACGCAGTTCGGTTTCAACTCGACGAAGACGCTGGCGTGGGCTGACAATTTAAAGGTAGCCGGCATTGAGGTTCCCGTACATGTGGGCGTGGCTGGCCCCGCGAAACTCACAACAATTATCAAATACGCAGCATTGTGCGGCGTTACTAGTTCCGTGTCGATGATGACGAAACGGGCTTCGGGAATGATCAGTTTGGCTACGGGCTACAAGCCGGACACTGTCGTGATGCCGGTTGAAAGTGCGTTGGTTACACATAAAGAATCGCTCATTTCGCAAATGCATGTATTTCCGTTTGGGGGGCTTGATGGTGCGGCTGCATGGCTGCGCAAACGTGGTTCGTGGTAAACGCTGCCCGTGTCTCGAACGTCCTGCTCTTTCGTCATTCAAAGTAAGTTCGCTTGCGGTATGTGCAAGATTTCGCGTGCTGCCGTAAGACACCCAAATCTGTCCGAAACTCTTATTTAAAATTCTCAACGCTGCCGAACTTTGAGCTTACGCGAAAGCAGACCAGCAGGTGTTTAAAGGTCGCGACAGAATATATAATTTTCTTGAAACTAGGCGGGGCGTTCAGAACTGAAAACGACTATCTGGATGGAGTCCAGTTCGGCAAAAGCTGAACGGACTGATGTCGTTGCTGGTAAATCCCTTAACAGTAAGGTCGCGAAGGATTTTTCCAATCACGCTCGCAAATTTCATCGCATGATTAGCGCCAACAACGCAGTGCACATTAGGGTGACCCGGCAGGCTATCAAGCACGAAATCTGTATCAGGCGTGTGGGTTAGAAGGCAGGTTTTTGTGTAAAGGAGGGGACCCGCAGCCAATGGGATATGTTGACGCAGAAAGTTACGTACCTGAGTTTCATTCGCTGCATCCACCACGAAATCGCGTTTATCTGGATCAACGCGGAAAAAACGATCCTTGGCGATTTTGATGCCGCTTTCGCCATAGATTGGAAAACCATAATAGTTGTCGAGGATCATCCATATCCATACGGGGAATCGCTCCGGGAAGAATGCACCCGCAGACAGCGGCTTGAAATAGCTGACCTGTTCATGCGTAACTGCGAGGGGCAGGCGTAGGCCAAAATGCGCAAGTATCTGGTTGGTCCAAGGTCCGGCTGCGATGATGAGTTTTTCAGCTTCGAAGACCTGCCCGGACACCTCGACTTCGTAGCCCCCGTTGATCTGCCGTATCGCGCTTATCCGTGCGTTGTCCATGAGCAGAGCGCCATTGCGTGTGGCGAGGCGTCGGTGAGCCTCATTGGCTTTGCGCGATGCGAGTAGGCCACCGTCGCGCTGCCAGATCGCATGAACGCTGTCATCAAGGACAAATTGCGGAAAGTGCCTATGAACTTCGGACGCGGAAAACATTTCAAAAGGCACACTGCATGCGGTTAACGCATCTGTGTAGTCGCGCTCGTTGAGCGAAGTGTCTTCTGGCCAAAAATTGAGTTCACCTGTTTTGACCACGAGCTCTTCGCCCGCATCCTGCTCCACAATATCCCATGTTTCGTATGCTGCTTCGGCCAGCTGGACATAAGCCGGGGTATGGTAGGTCTTGCGGATGATGCGGGAGTGATCGTCAGATTCTCCACGGCCATGCCCGAGTTCGAACTGCTCAATACCCAGAACCTGGCTGCCTTCTGTTTGTGAAAGCCAGTATGCAGCTGCACTGCCCAGACCACCGAGCCCTACGACGATGTAGCGATAGCTGGTCTTAGCCCTGCGATAAATGATCGTCATGACTGATTAATTCCGTTTCCCGGCATTTTGGTGATTGAGGACAGTCGATCTGCTTTCCCGAGGAAATGCATGCTATCATTTCGGATCTTTTATGGTTTCATTCCGATAGCGTTTGCGGCCGTTAGCCTTCGGTTTCAGTGCCATAAGGTTTCAGATAATCGTCGAGCGGTATTCCAAGTGCGGTGTTGAAGGCATTAGTGGCAAGCATGGTAGAACCGTAAGCCACCAGATTGACGATTGCGGTATTGTTAAACCTTGCCTTGAGGCGCGCCTTGAGTTCTCCGCCGATTGGCTGCGCTGAACCGATAACGGTGCCAAGATCGATCAGCAGGATTTCTTCATCGCTTGGTTCCCACGTATCTGGTTCAATACCTTCCGACTTAAGCAGGCGGCGGAAATAGGCCGAGCAGAGAAGGCAGCCGGAGGTCGTTGAAATAGCGTGTGAATAGACAGAAACGCCATGATTGCCAACGAGTTCACGCACGGCTGCTTTTACACTCTTCCAGCTACTAAAGGCGTCAAAGGCAGGACGTGCATGCAGCAACGTCGCCTTCATGTTGGTGACGAGGCCTTCTTCTGCTTCGAGATGGGCAAAGATGGCCGCAGTTTCTGGATCCTGTGGTTTGCTGATGGCGTCGATACGATCAACTATGCTCATGCTTTTTCTCCTGAATGGCTGTAAATTTCTGTTTTCAAGTGCGCGCTGCGTTGTGCCTTTTAAAACGGTCAGCGTCGAAGGCGGAGGCATCAACACACTCGTGATTATTGATTGCTATTTCCGCCGCTAAGCGGCCTGCTCCGGGCCCTATGCCAAAGCCATGGCCTGAGAAGCCGGAAGCCAGAACAAGACCCGGCAGTTCATTAAGCATGCCGATCGAAGGCAGGGCATCAGGGGTCACGTCTATATATCCGCCCCATTGCCGCGTAATTTGCGCATTTTGGAAAAAAGGAATTTCTTTCCCAATATCCTTGCGGGCTCTTTGCAACACGTTGGTAACAGGCGCAGGGTCGGCGATACGCACCTTCTCAAATGGGCTCGTGGTATCAATATGCCATTTGCGGGGCATAAGGGTTTCGCTGATAAACTGGCGTCCAACGCGAAAACGCAGGTCTTGCAGGCTCTTTTTCAAAAGCGGAATGAATGACCCTGCAAGACGAAAACTGTCAGGCACGATATCGACATAAGTGGCGTTGGCACGTGAAACGACATAACTGCCATCAATGCGCTTGCGCCAGCCATAATGTTTGGCCGCCACTGAAACGTCTGGTCCACCAGGCATGCGGTCGGTTATGGAGACAGAGCCAAGCACTTTCAACTGCGGGAAATCAATATCGATGCTACCTGCAAATAGTCGCGACCAGATGCCGCCAGCAAGAATAGCGCTGGAGCACTGGATCGCGCCTTTTTCTGTGATGATGGCATTGAGATGTCCGCGGATGGTTTCTATGCCGCGCACAGCGCAGTTGGTGAAAACCTGTGCACCAAGACGACGTGCATCTCTTGCAATGGCAAATGCTGCTAATGCTGGCTCGGCGCAACCATCTGAAGCGGTGTAGAGCGCACCAGTTGCGGTGCCTATACCATGCGGGAAAAGCTGTTCAATTTCACTTTTCGACAGCATACGGCTGTCGAGCCCAAACGGATCAACTGCGCGTAACCAGGCAACTTGCGCTTCTTCCTGATCGGGATATGTCAGATAGGCAATGCCGTTGGTACGAAATCCGGTGTTGAGATTGCCGAATATATCCGGGTCACGCCAGTCACGCATGGACTGCTGCATGAGCGGGATTTCAGCAGGATCGCGCAGGGTATTGCGGCACCAGCCCCAATTGCGACCAGACTGCTCCCCACCAATTATGCCTTTTTCGCATAGCACCACTTTCAAACCACGTTTGGCAAGATGCCATGCAGCAGCTACTCCTACGATACCACCGCCGATAACGACTACGTCAGCAGTACCGGGAAGGGGTTGCTCACCGACGAAAGGCTTCAAGTCTAGCGCGGCAGTGCCGCAGAGAATAGAATTATGCTTCATAGTGGCCTTGCAAGCCGTCGCGCCGACAGTGTCTTCTCCCGCAACGTGGCGTGGATTTCCGGAACTTCGGAAGGCTGAACTCTTTGACCCGCAGCAAAGCGACGTTCGATTTCCGCATATATCGCCTGATGTCCGGTTTGACGCTGAACGCGTGTCAGCCCTTCCAGTTCGGCGCTGATTGCATCATGCAATGATGATGGCCATTGTTTTTCATAGGCTTCGCGGATGGGACCAAAATTGATAGCCTTCAACGGCTCGCCATTGCGGGCAGAACGAATAGCATCACGCTTTTGTGCCGTTGCAGGGTTGTCAAGTTTGCCGTCGGTATTAATCGCCACGCCATAGGAGCGCAGCGCAGTCTCACGCGACACATAGCCGTCAAGAACGTCCGACAGGACCTGGTTTGGCGAGCGTTCGAGCGGGTCGCCGTAGCCGCCGCCGCCCTGCGTACCCATATGCACAATATCGCCAACACCTACCTGCAGAATATCGATCTTGCCGATGTCTTTTTCTTCGGTTGTTCCCGGATTGAGCAGCGTATAACCCGTTGTGCCCGGTTCCCCGCCCTGACGTCCCGCAGGCGGGAAAATGTAACGTTCGAGATTGCGCGCTGTAACGGTTGAGTAAGGTGCGTGTATTTCAAATTCAATGATGGTTCCGGTGCCGCCGCGATATTTGCCAGCCCCCCCTGAATCTTCACGCAGACCGTAACGACGGATAAGGATTTCCGGCATTTCACGTTCAAGCAATTCTGTCGGAACGTTTTTCAGGAAGTTGAGGATCACCATCGTGCCATCAACACCGTCTGCCATCGGGCGTCCGCCAGATCCACCCACAACTGGCTGAACGACGGATACTTTGGTTTCTGATGTTACAGGATCGGAGGTAGCCACCATGAGAATTCCGCCCTGACCGGAATCCGTCGCTGGCAACTGGTCGGGAACAGCCTGTGCCAGCGCACCGATGATGACATCGCAAACCTTATGTGACGTTGAATAGCGTGCGCCATAGGCCGCCCCCTTGCTCGGATTGATAATCGTTCCTTTGGGGATTGTGATCTTGAATGGACGTACCAAGCCGGCATTGTAGGCAATGGTTGGCTCACGCGTGCAAAGCCAGTTGACCACGCCTGTCACCAGCATCCAGTGACCATTTTTGGAGAAGCTTGGCAAATTAAGCGCCGCACGTACCTCTGGAGCAGTGCCGGTGAAATCCATCAGGAATTCGCCGCGTTTGATAGTAAGTGCCAAATTGACGCGCAGCAAGCCGAGGCCAACCATATCGGCTTCGATGAAATCGGCAAAGCGATAAGTGCCCTCGGGCACTGTCGAGATAACCCGGCGTGCCTGCGCCTCGGCATAGTTTAGCACATCATCAATCGACTGTGAAACATTGGCGGTTCCAAAACGGCGGATGATTTCTGCGAGACGACGCTGCGCTGTATTAAGCGCGGCAATGCAGGCTTTCATATCACCCCAGTTCTGCTCGCCGGTACGCGTATTGGCGAGAAACATTTTCAGAAAGGTTTCATCAAGAACGCCTTCGCGGAAAAGCTTCTGCGGCGGAACGCGTACGCCTTCCTGCGCCAGTTCATAGCTTGACGGTGCAATCGATCCGGAAACACGACCGCCCACATCCGTCATATGCACGAAGCTCCACGCATAACAGACAATCTTGCCGTCATGGAAAACCGGTGCCCAGAGATAGACGTCATTGAGGTGCGTAGCCATGCCGCCCGTTGCTTCCGGGTCATTGCTGATGAAGATATCGCCCTCACGCACATCGTCGTCGATAGCCTTAATGGCATCATCCATTGGCTTGCCGATCATCATCAGCACGCCGTAGCGGCGCGATGCAGCAAAGACCTCGCCTTTTGTGCTGACCAAAGCCGCACCATAGTCTTGCGTCTCCTTGATGAAGACGGTGTGAGCGGTGCGGAACAGCGCTTGCGCCATTTCGTCGACAATCGCCTGAAAACGATTGGACATTATTTCGAGGCCGATCTTATCGGTGATCATTTGAAGCGTTCTCCGATCAGATTGTACCAAGGGTCGATCGTCGCCCGGAAACCTTCGGGCACATAGATGGTGGTGTCGTATTGTTCGATGACAGCCGGGCCATGAAAGCTGAAACCGGGCTGGAAAGAGTTGCGCTGATAGACTTTGGCAATGTGTTCTTTGCCGTCTTCATAAAGGTGGCGCTCGGAAACCGTTGCGCGTTCACTGGTCGAGAAAGGACGGATACTGGAGAAATCCGGCTTTGGCGTGTGACCGATAATCTGAAGGCGGGCTTCTAGGATACGCACTGCGTTTGAACGATCCGCATAACCATAGACCTGCTCGTAGCGATCATGAAACAATGTTTCGATCTGCTCACGCGTTAGCGGACCATCCGGGAAGATGACATTAAGTTCGAATGACTGACCATGATAGCAAATATCGGCCGAACGGATGACCTGCTGCTCTGCCACATAAACAGCCTGTGCTGTCAGCCAGTCTTCTGCCTCAATGATCAACTGTTCATAGGTTTTGTTAAGGCGTTCGTTGCTGAGTTCGCGAGAATCAAGCCAAAGGCTCTGCACAAAGTCAGCACGCAAGTCGGCCACAAGGCAGCCCAGTGCACAAAGCAGTCCCGGCAATGGTGGCACGATCACGCGACGCACATTGAGTTCGCGCGCCAGCATGAAAGAATGCGTCGGTCCTGCGGCCCCATAGCAAAGCAGTGATAGCTCGCTGGCATCGACGCCACGACGTGCAAGCTGCGGTACGGTTTCAGCGTAGATATTGGCGGTTGCTACCTGAAGAATGGCGTCGGCGGTCTGCTCAATTGTAAGCTCTAGCCGTTCTCCAAGAGTGTTGAGTGCGTCCCGCGCCTTACCGACATCTAGCTCCATTTCGCCACCAAGGATGCCATCTGGCGACATAATGCCCAGCGCCGCATAGGCATCGGTAACCGTTGGCTCTACCCCTCCACGTGCGTAGCAGGCAGGGCCGGGACGCGCCCCCGCCGAACGTGGGCCGACTTTGAGCACGCCTTCCGCATCAAGCCATGCAACAGAACCGCCGCCAGCACCTATGGCGGATACGTCAACAGCAGGCAGCAGAACAGGGAAATCACCAACGGTATTTTCGTTTGAATAAGGAACGGCACCATCGATGACCGCCATGTCGACCGATGTACCACCCATGTCCAGTGTCAGCAGTTTTTCATCGCCAATCAACTTACCAATAAAGTTCGCGCCGATAACACCAGAGGCCGGGCCGGAAAGCAGCGTTTCAACCGGGCGGGCACCGGCTGCGTCCAGTCCCATCACGCCACCATTTGACTTCGTCGAAAAGATGCGGGTGGTGACGCCCAGTTCAGCCATCTTACGGTGAAGCGTGCTGAAATAGCGCCGCATCCTTGCGCCGATATAACCGTTGATGACACTGATGAGGCCACGTTCATATTCGCGCTGCTGCGGCCAGAGTTGAGATGATGCTATGACATAAGCATCAGGAAATTCTTCTAGAATCCATTCACGTGCCAGACGTTCGTGCTCGCCATGGCGATAGGAGTGAAGAAAGCAGATTG
>Ga0213829_1000443_pt1 | contig 39387 bp, 21 predicted proteins | sample MC6MC0896MG_FD_180665 | JGI IMG/M metagenome (GOLD analysis project Ga0213829, IMG submission 180665) | Enriched soil aggregate microbial communities from Iowa State University, Ames, United States - MC6-MC0896-MG | ecosystem: Environmental > Terrestrial > Soil > Unclassified | place: USA: Iowa... | reverse complement strand
ATGATCGGCAGCATCATCCAACCACCGGACTTGACCAATTCCCACACAGTAAACGCCCCTTTGGAAAAAGGCCGCCACTCTACCATACGCGCGCAGGGGCCTCATCTGCCGAAGGTCAGGGAATTGGGTTGGGTGGGCATGCCTTGAGCTAGTATCAGGGCTGGCAAGTGCGTGCCCTGGTTTTTCAGGGCATGCACCTGACAGCCTCCCCCTCACTCAGCTCGACCTCGCCAGAACCGCCGCTGCCCCCTCATACCTTCAACCTCCCCATACCGCCCCAACACCAACCGCAACGCCCCCTCCACAGCCGTGTCATGCACCGCCAGCCCATGCCGCTGATAACGCTCCATCACCTGAACATGCGGGTGCCCGAAGCTGTTGTTGCGTCCTCGCGAGATCAATACCCCACGCGCAGCGGTAGCCCGCATGAACGCTTCGGTGGACGAACTGCGGCTGCCATGGTGCGGTGCCTGCAGCCAGTCGATGCGCGGCGCTTCGGTCTCCGCCAGCCAGGCCCGTTCGGCAGCAGCTTCCATATCCCCCGCCAGCAGCAAGCGCTCGCCCTGCGCCTCTACCAACAGCACACAGGAACGATCATTGCTGCTTTGTCCCTGCGCCCAGTGCCACAGCGAAAAGCGCACGCCATCCCAGTCCCATTGTTCGCCACTGGCGCAAGGCTGCAATGGCACATGCTCCAGCGCTTCCCCGCCGATCAGCCGCCTGACCGGCAGACCACGCTGTAGGGCCGCAGCACCACCCGCATGGTCGGCATGCGCATGGCTGATCACCATCAGGTCCAAGCTGCCCACCCCAAGCTTACGCAAGGTCGGCAGCACCACCCGCTCGCCCAGGTCGCTTTCGCCTCTGGCTGGCCCTGCGTCGTACAGCAGAGTGTGGTGCCGGGTACGCACCAATACCGCCAGGCCCTGGCCAACGTCCAGCTGCCAGACCTCGACCTGCCCGAGCGGCACTGGCTCCCTGGGCACCCACAGGGCCAGCAGCATCAGCCCTCCCGCCCCGCGCAACGGCACACCACGGGGCAGCAAAACCAACAGAGCGCCCAGACACACCAGCAGCCAGGCCCACAACGGCAGAGCCGGCGGCACCCAAGCCGGGCGCTGCTGCGCCACCAGCGCCAGCAGCCGGAACAGCCCATCCAGAAGGCCGCCCGCCAGCCACAGCAGCGCCTCGCCTAACCCGCCCAGCGGCAGCAACAGCGTGCCCAGCAACGCTAACGGCAACACCGCCAGGCTGACCCATGGCACCGCTACAAGGTTCGCCAGCGGCGCACTCAGGCTCACCGGCAAGCCTGTAGCCAGCAGCACCGGTAGCAAACCAATGGCAATGACCCACTGCGCACGCGTCCAGGCCTGCCAGGGCCGCCAACCACCCAAACGGGCACTGAAGCAATAGAGGAGCGTGGCCACGGCGGCAAACGACAGCCAGAACCCAGGCAGCAGCGCCGCCAGCGGTTCGACCAGCAGCACCGCGACCAGCGCCAGCAATAGCGGCAGCAATGCGCCGAGGTGGCGAAAGCGCAGGCGCCAGAGCAACACTACCGCCAACATCAGGCAGGCACGCTGCACTGGCACGCCGGCACCGGCCAGCCAGCCGTAGGCCAGTGCAGAAGCCAGCGCCAGGCCGCATGCCCATGGCAGCCAGGGTAACCTTCGCGGCCACATCCCCCAACGCGCCAGGCCGGCGACCAGGGCATAGAACAAACCGGCGACCAGGCCGATGTGTTGCCCGGAGATCACCAACAGGTGCACCGTGCCGGTGGCCTGCAACACCTGCCAGTCTTCACGGGCCAACCCCGCCCCATCACCTAGCACCAGCGCCACCAGGGCCGCTTCCCGACCGTTGGCATCGACCGCCAGCAGGCGCTGGCGCAGCGCGTCCCGCCAGCGTGGGCTCACCTCGTCCAGCACCTGGCCCGCCTTGACCGTGCCGGTCGCGCCGACCCGACGCGCCAGCAGCTGCGCCTCGCGGTCCGGCCCATGGGGGTTGAGCAACCCCGCCGGGCGCTGCAGGGTGACCGCCAGGCGCCAGCGCTCGCCAGCTCGCAACGGCGGGCCGTCGAACCAGCTCAACTGCAGGCGCTGGGGCAGCTCGGCACGTCGTGACTGGGGCTGTTCCAATTCGAAGCGTATACCTTGCTCAGTGCGGGCCGGCAAGCCCACCACCCAGCCCTCCAGCCACAGCGTGCGGCCATCCAGGGCAGGCGCCAGGCGGTCATCCACAGCCTGCTGCGCCGACCAGCAGGCCCAGCACAGCCCCAGCAAAAAGCAGCCTGCCGGCCACAGCCGCGTGCACAGCCCGACCAGCCCGCCGACAAGCAGCAGTAGCAACCATCCGACCGATGGCAATAGCGGCAGAAAACCCAGGCACAGCAGCCCGAGCGCGAGCGCAAACATCCCTGTGCGCATGAGGTAGAGCTCCCGAAGCACAATCGCTCACTGAGGCATAGCCGAAAACCGGGCCTGGCTCGCTCAACAATTGTCACAAACTCTGAAAGAGGCGGAACTGGAATCAAGGCATACTTCCCCGATCAACGCTCCGGGAGCCTACATGCCGCGCCGTCTGTTCAAACGCTACATGCCGGACCCGACCAGCATTCGGGAACACAAGTCCTTACGCTTTTTCGGCAAGCTGCTGCACGACCCGAACCTCTGGCACCTGAACCGCCACTCGGTAGCCAGGGCCATGGGCGTAGGCCTGTTCGCGGCGTTGATCCCCATCCCCATGCAGATGCTGCTGGCGGCAGCATTGGCGATCCCGGTACGCGGCAACCTGCCGATCGCTGTCAGCCTGGTCTGGCTGACCAACCCGCTGACCATGCCGCCGGTATTCTTCGTCACCTACATGACCGGCGCCTGGCTGTTGCAGACACCTCCGCGCACGTTGCCCGACAACCTCACGTTCGAATGGATCACCGACCAGCTGTCAACGGTATGGCAACCCTTCCTGCTGGGCTCGGTGGTGTGCGGGGTGGTGCTGGGCATCGCCGCCTATTTCACCACCCTGCTGTACTGGCGCTGGTGGATTGGCCGGCAGTGGCGCCGGCGCAAACTCAAGTGCTCGCCAAAAGGCTCAGGCACGCATGCCGCGGCCGCTGACCAGCAGGCGGACGCACAGCAAGTAGAGCACCGCAGTGGCGACCAGCATGAAGGTAATCGCCGTACCAATGCTGATATCCGACACCCCTAGAATGCCGTAGCGGAACGAGTTGACCATGTGCAGCACCGGGTTGGCCAACGACACGGTCTGCCAGAACGGCGGCAGCAGGTTGATCGAATAGAACACCCCGCCCAGGTAGGTCAGCGGCGTCAGCACGAAGGTCGGAATAATCGAGATGTCGTCGAAATTGCGCGCGAACACCGCATTGACGAAGCCCAGCAACGAGAAGATGGTCGCGGTCAGCAGTACCACGACGATGGTCACGCCCAGGTGATGCACCTGCAAGTGGGTGAAGAACATCGACAGGATGGTCACGATCACGCCCACCGCCAAGCCACGCAGCACGCCGCCCAGCACATAACCGACGAGGATGATGTGCGGCGACACCGGCGACACCATCAGCTCTTCGATCGAGCGCTGGAACTTGCTGCCGAAGAAGCTCGACACCACGTTGCCGTACGAGTTGGTGATCACCGACATCATGATCAGGCCCGGGACGATGTACTCCATATAGGTGAAGCCGCCCATGTCGCCGATCTGCCGGCCGATCAGGTTACCGAAGATGACGAAGTACAGCACCATGGTGATGGCCGGTGGCAGCAAGGTCTGTGGCCAGATCCGCAAGAAGCGCCGCACCTCGCGGTAGACGATGGTATTCAGGGCGACCCAGTTGGTGCGCAGTTCCACACTCATACGGCCACCTTCGACAGGTTTTTTTCCACCAGGGACACGAACAGCTCCTCGAGTCGGTTGGTCTTGTTGCGCAAGCTTTGCACTTCGATGCTTTGCAGGGCCAACTGGCCGAACAGCGCGGTGATGCCGATGTCCTTGTCCACCTGCACTTCCAGCGTGTGCGGGGTGATCAGCCGGCATGGGTAACCCTGCAGTACCGGCGCTGCAGGCAGGTCCTGCTTGAGGTCAAGGACGAAGGTCTCGACATGCAGCTTGCCCAGCAGCTTGCGCATGCTGGTGTTCTCGACGATGGTGCCGTGGTCGATGATGCCGATGTTGCGGCACAGCTGCTCCGCCTCTTCCAGGTAGTGCGTGGTGAGGATGATGGTGATGCCTTTCTGATTCAGCTCGGTGAGGAAACTCCACATCGAGCGACGCAGTTCGATGTCCACGCCAGCGGTGGGTTCATCCAGGATCAGCAGGCGCGGCTCGTGGATCAACGCCCGGGCAATCATCAGCCGGCGCTTCATGCCGCCGGACAACGAGCGCGACTGGACGTCACGCTTGTCCCACAACCCCAGCTGGGTCAGGTACTGCTCGGCGCGCTCCTTGGCAAGCTTCGGCGGGATGCCGTAGTAGCCGGCCTGGGTGACGACGATGTCGAAGGTTTTCTCGAACTGGTTGAAGTTGAATTCCTGCGGCACCACGCCGAGGCAGCGCTTGAGCGCCGAAGGTTCGCGGTCGAGGTCGTGGCCGAATACATTCACCGTGCCGCTGGTCTTGTTGACCAGGGTCGAGAGGATGCCGATGGTGGTGGACTTGCCGGCACCGTTGGGGCCGAGCAAGGCGAAGAAGTCACCTTCGGCAACATCGAGGTCGATGCCTTTCAGGGCCTGGAAGCCGTTGCCGTAGGTCTTGGTCAGCTGTCGGATGGACAGGGCGGAACTCATAGCGGGTCATTTACCAAGGAAAAAGGTTCAGGACACGCCAGGGCAGATCACTGGCGCAGTGAGTGCAGCCATGGTGCAAGGCCGGGCCGCACAAGTACAGTCATGTGTATTGATAGTGGCTATCAACGAGGGTTCGAAAATAGCCGGCACCCGTGCTCAGGTCAGTGCAGTCATCACTGCAGCCTGGTAGGCCGGGCGCGCCTTGAGGCGTTCATACCAGGCCTCGAGGTGGTACATGGCCGGGCGCTCGATGGGCATCTCGAACCAGGCGTAGACGAAGCTCCCCAGTGGGATGTCGCCCATGCCGATCTGGTCACCGGACAGGTACGGCTGGTGCGCCAGGGCTTGATCGGCAACCGACAGCAATTGGGCGCACTGCTTGTGTGCGGCGTTGATCGCCACCCAGTCGCGCTGCGCTTCTGGCGTGCGCAGCAGGCCCCAGAACAGCGGGCGGAACGGGGTGGCGAAGGACGAAGTTGTCCAGTCCATCCACTTGTCTGCCTGGGCGCGCTGGCGCGGGTCGTCCAGGTACCAGCCTTGATCCTCGCCATACTCGGCGCACAGGTAGCGCACGATGGCGTTGGATTCCCACAGGGTCAGGTCGCCATCTTCGAGCATCGGCACCAGGCCATTGGGGTTGCGTTCACGGTAATGCGGCTCGTTGACCACGCCAAAGGCACCCCCGGCATCGATGGACTCGAAGTCCAGGCCCAGCTCGTGGGCAGCCCAAAGCGCCTTGCGCACATTGCTTGAATTCTTGCGGCCCCAGATCTTCAGCATGACAACGTCCTTATGAATGCGGAGGTGGTGCAGTCTACTCCAGACTTTCGCCGCCTGTACCAGTACGGGCAAACAACCCACTGAAACTCCCGCTGCCACACCCTGTCACTGTTCTGACGATGCCGTTCATAGCGTTGCGTCTAAGCTCTGTGGGATGGCTCAAGCCCCTGGTTCCAAGGAGGAGTGATTATGTTGCTGTTGTGGTTGGTGGTTCTGGTGATCGGCGCTGCGTACCTCACGCACCGGCGCCTGCCGCCCTTGCAGATACTCGGCATCATTGCCATCTACACATTGCTGATGGGTATCTTCAGCAAGGCCCCTGGCTGGCTGCTGGCGGTGATCTGGTTGGTCCTGGCAGCCAAAACCGCGCTGCTGGTACTGCCTGACTGGCGCCGCAAGGTGTTCACGGGCCCGGTGTTCAAGTGGTTCAAACGCACCTTGCCGCCCATGTCGCAAACCGAACGCGAAGCGATCGACGCGGGCACCGTATGGTGGGATGGCGAGCTGTTCAGCGGCCGCCCCGACTGGCGCACCCTGCTCGCCTACCCGGCACCGAAACTCACCGAAGAGGAACAAGCCTTCCTGGATGGCCCGACCGAGGCGCTGTGCGCCATGGTCAGCGACTGGCAAATCGGCCAGGACATGGACTTGCCCGCCGAAGCCTGGGAGCACATCAAGACCCACGGCTTCTTCGCCCTGATCATCCCCAAGGAGTATGGCGGCAAAGGTTTTTCCGCCTATGCCCATTCCCAGGTCGCCATGAAGCTCGCCACGCGCAGCGGTGACCTGGCGTCCACGGTCATGGTGCCCAACTCCCTCGGCCCGGCCGAACTGCTGCTGCACTACGGCACCGACGAGCAGCGCAACCACTACCTGCCGCGCCTGGCCCGCGGTGATGACATCCCCTGCTTCGCCCTCACCGGCCCACTGGCCGGCTCCGATGCGGGTGCGATGCCCGACACCGGCATCATCTGCAAAGGCCAATGGAACGGCGAAGAGGTTATCGGCCTGCGCCTGAACTGGGAGAAGCGCTACATCACCCTTGGCCCGGTCGCCACCCTGCTGGGCCTGGCCTTCAAGGCCCACGACCCGGACCATCTGCTTGGCGAACAGGAAGACCTCGGCATCAGCCTGGCGCTGATCCCGACCGATACCCCCGGGGTGGAAATCGGCAAACGCCACCTGCCCCTGGGCGCGGCCTTCATGAATGGCCCGAACAGCGGCAAGGACGTATTCATCCCGCTGGACTTCCTCATTGGCGGCAAGGACATGCTCGGCAAGGGCTGGATGATGCTGATGAACTGCCTGTCGGTGGGCCGCTCCATCTCGCTGCCGGCGGTGGGTACTGGCGCCGCCAAGTACACCAGCCTGGTCACCGGCCAATACGCCAACATTCGCGAGCAGTTCAACGTGCCATTGGCGGCTTTCGAAGGCATCCAGGAGTCGTTGGCGCGCATTGGCGGCAACGCCTGGCTGATGGACAGCGCCCGCTTGCTCACGGCCAAGGCGGTGGACCTGGGCGAAAAGCCTTCCGTGTTGTCGGCGATCCTCAAGTACCACCTGACCGAACGTGGCCGCGAGTGCATCCAACATGCCATGGACGTTCACGGCGGCAAGGGCATCATCATGGGCCCGAACAATTACCTGGGGCGCAACTGGCAAGGGGCGCCGATCTTCATCACCGTCGAAGGCGCCAACATCCTCTCGCGCAACCTGATGATCTTCGGCCAGGGCGCCATCCGCTGCCACCCGTTCGTGCTCGAGGAAATGGCCCTGGCCGGCCGCGAGGATCACGACCAGGCGCTGCGAGCGTTCGACGACCTGCTGATGAAACACATCATGTTCGCCGCCGGCAATGCTGCCAGCACCTTCGTACTCGGCCTGGGTTTGGGGCGCTTTGAGCGGGCACCCGGCGACACCTTGAGCCAAGGCTATTTCCGCGCCTTGAACCGCCAGGCTGCGGCGTTTGCACTGCTGGCAGACTTGTCGATGATGCTGCTGGGCGGTGCGCTGAAGCGTCGCGAGCGCCTGAGCGCCCGCCTGGGCGACGTACTGAGCCACCTGTACCTGTCCAGCGCGGCACTCAAGCGCTACCACGACCTGGGCTCGCCGGAGCACATGCAACCTCTGCTGCGCTGGGCCATGGAAGAAAGCCTGGGCAAGGCCGAGCACGCACTCGACAGGCTGCTCGACAATTTCCCCAACCGCCTCATCGGCTGCGCGCTCCGGGTGCTGGTGTTCCCCTTCGGCCGTCGACACACCGGCCCCAGCGATGAATTGGATGCCGAAGTGGCGCAACTGATCGGCCGGCAAAAGGGCGACCCGGCGCTGGAAGAACTGCTGGCCGGTTGTTATCGACCGCAGGCCGAAGCTGACGCGGTCGCAGCACTGCAGCGGGCAAGCGACTTGCTGGATGACGTAGCGCCGCTGCACAAGGCACTGCATCAGGCCTTGAAGGAAGGCAAGGTAACACCGGGCGCTGGCCAATCGGCTATCGACGCTGCCGTCGAGGCGGGGGTGCTGCTGCCTGATGAGGCGCTGCGCCTTGCCGCCGCCGAACAGGCTCGGCGGGCAGTTATCGATGTCGATGCGTTCGACAAGGAGCAGTTGGCGCCGACGCAGGGCATGGTGCGGTGAGCGGTCGAGCAAAAGGGACCGCACGGCGGTCCCTGCCAGCGTATACTCCGCCCCCGTTTTTCAGCCACACCGAGGACCCCATCCATGGCCAACCCGCACCTGGAGTACCACCTGCAACTGCTGCATCACCTACGCACCATCCTGGCCGCCCTCGGTGAAGCCGAGCAGGTGCCGGAAGAAAGCCACGCCTTGTTCCTCGAGCGCTTTGACGAACTGCTGACGTTATTGCCGCAGGATCCGCTGGAAAGCCAGTACCTCGGGCAGGACCTGATCTGCCAGGTGATCCAGCGCTACCCGCAGATCGCCCACCTGGTGCCGCGCGACCTGTTGTGGTTCTTTGCTGGCGATTGCCTGCACTTCATGCCAGATGAAGAGTTGGCGCTTTACCAGCAACTGGAGGAGCGTCGGTATGAAGCTGAGTCGAACGCGGAGCCCTTCGACTGGCACCTGGAAAAGCAACTGCTAACCCAGGCCACACCCAGCCGCCCTAACTAATTCAACTAATGCGCCCTGGTAACTTCAGGGCGCATCTTGTACTCGCACTGCAATAATATGTAGCGAAAATGAAAAGTCGCGCAGCGGTCTAACCTATTCCTACAGATTCACAGAATTCATGACGCTTAGAATCAGCGCCGAGGAAACGTTTGGCAATACGCCAGTCGTGCCTCGCCCTGAAACCTAACCAAACATTCACTCAGGTTATGTCATGAAGAAGTCCATAGCTACTCTATCGCTCGGCCTGCTTGCCGGCCTTGCAGGCAACACTGCGTTTGCTTCCACTGGTTCGATCAAGTTTGAAGGTACCATCACCCCTGAGACCTGCCCTATCGAGATCGTCAATCCCGGCGACGGAGCTGTCGACGACCGTATTGGCATGGGCGATATTCCCGTAGGTCGCTTCACCGGGCCGAACATAGAAGTACGAGGAGCATCGTTTGATATCCGTGTGCCCGACAAAGCAATCTGCGGCATTACAGAAGACAACGCTTTTGTGCAGTTCGATGGCGCTGCCGACGGAAACTATTTCAGGATTGATACCGATAGTGGCGCGGCAAGGAACGTTGCCATCGTAATTAAAGATGCCACCGATACTTCTATCACCCCAGGTGGAACCTCGGCAGATTACCTGCTCAACGCTACAGGCCCAACCAACCTGCGCTTCGATGCCTACTATCGCTCAACAACCAGCGCCGTGATTCCGGGCAGGGCGTCGGCCACGGTTCAATACACTGTCGCCTACCGTTAATCACCCGCACCATTTTTGTGCCTTCGGGCACTAGTCAAACCATCCAGGCGTAGTTGATGCGCCTGGGTGCAGCGAGTTACCCGATGATCAAACAACTCACACCCACGACAATCGTTCGTGTCATCGCTTTCGCCTGCCTGACCGTGCAGATGCTGACCTACTCGGTCACCAGCCATGCTGCCTTGACATTGAACAATACACGCATCATTTACAACAGTGACAAACGCAATACATCCGTTGTGGTCAGAAATCCGTCCAAAAGTACCTACGCTGTGCAATCCTGGATAAACACAGAGGCCGACGACAATACCACCAGTGTCCCGTTTACGACGTCTCCACCACTGTTCAGGATCGACCCGAGCAGCGAACAACTTGTGCAAATAAATGCATTACCAAATCAGCTGCCGCAAGACCGCGAATCGCTGTTTTTCTTCAACATGCAGGAGATACCACAAGCCAGTAACGAAGCCGGCAATCACCTCAACATCGCCATACGCACACGCATCAAATTGTTCTATCGCCCCCAACAACTCAAAGGCACGCCAACCGATCACTACAAGTCGTTGACGTTCTCTGTAAGTGAACGGCAGGGCGTGAAGCAGTTGCTGGTCAACAACCCGACACCTTTCCACATCACGTTCATCCGCCTGGAAGTGCATGGCAAAGGGCAGCAACAAGCGGTGAAGAACACCGCCATGCTGGCGCCATTCAGTGAGCAGGCATACCCATTGACCGGTATTACCCATACCGCCGCCCTGAAAGCGAATTTCTCCGTGATCAATGACTACGGTGGTTACACCACCCCGTTCAGCGCGCCTATTCAACTGGCCAACTAGGGCCTGCCCGCACGCAACCAGGAATCGTCATCATGGTCCTTCCCCCACTACGCTGGCGCACTGTGCGCCGCCAGCGCAGCGCATTGCTGTGCCTGCTGGGTAGCTCCACCTTGCTCGCAATGCTGCCTACCTACGCCGACTCAGAGTTCCAGAGTGGCTTCCTGCGCCAGGTGCCAGGCCAATCGGAAGCGGCAAGCGCCTGGTCGCTGAGCACGTTGGTCAGTGCTCAGGCACTCACGCCGGGTCGCTACCTGGTAAACGTAAAGGTCAACCTTGAGCCTGCCGGCCAACATGAGCTGGATTTCCAGCCAGACGCAGACGGTGAATTGCTGCCTTGCCTGCCCGCCTCACTGCTTGGCGAATGGGGGCTGCGCCTGGACGCGCTGGCCAACACCGATGATCAGGCAAGCGCCTGCCTGGACCTGCCGAGCGTAGTGCCGGGTGCACAAGTCGTCTTCACCCCCGGCAAGTTGCACCTGGCCATTTCGATTCCGCAGATCGCCATGCGTCGAGATAGCGCCAACCAGGTCGACCCTTCACGCTGGGACAGTGGTATCAATGCTGCTTTCGTGAGCTACCGAGCGTCCACTGTGCATGGCCAAAATCTCTATTCCGGCCGCTCCAGCAGCCATGACCTGTACCTGAACAGCGGCATCAACCTGGGCGAATGGCGCCTGCGCAGCACCCAGTCCTGGCGCCAGAGCAGCCGGGGCGACACCGAGTGGACCCGGGCACAAACCTACGCGCAGCGCGATATCCCCGACACCCTTGCCAACCTGACCGTCGGCGAAACCTTCACCGATGGCGACGTGTTCCGCTCGGTGCCTATTACGGGTGCGCGCGTGGCCTCGGACCTGGGCATGCTGGCCGATTACCAACGCGGTTATGCGCCGGTCATCCGCGGAGTCGCGCAGAGCCGGGCGAAAGTCGAGATCTGGCAGAACGGTTACCCGATCTACTCGACCTATGTCAGCGCCGGCCCCTACGCCATCGACGATCTAGGCACGGCGGGCGGCGGCGAGCTGGAAATCGTCGTGACCGAAGCCGACGGCCAGGTACGCCGTTTTATCCAGCCCTACTCGACCATCAGCAACCTGATGCGGCCCGGTGTATGGCGTTACAGTGCCACGGTCGGGCGCTACAACCCCTCCGGTGATCTGGCCTCGCCGCTGATCTGGCAGGGCACGCTGGCCATGGGCACCCATTGGAACACCACACTTTACGGCGGCTTGATGGCCAGCGATTTCTACCGCGCGGGCAACCTCGGGCTGAGCAAGGACCTGGGCAGCTTCGGCGCCCTGGCCTTCGATGTCACCCAGGCTTCCAGCGCAATCGACAATGCTGATGAAGGGCAGGTGCAGGGCACCAGTTACGCCCTGAAATATGCCAAAGCCTTCACCTCCCAGACCAATCTGCGCTTCGCCGGTTATCGCTATTCCACCCAGGGCTACCGTGACTTCGATGAAGCCGTGCGTCAGCGTAGCTACGACACCCGGTTCAGCGGCAGCCGCCGCAGCCGCCTGGAAGCGTCGGCCCACCAGAACCTGGGCAAGAACAGCTCGCTGACCCTGACACTGTCGCAACAGGACTACTGGCAACGCAGTGCAACCGAACGGCAATACCAGTTCAACTTCAATACCTATCACCAGGGCGTCAGCTACAGCCTGTCCGCCTCACAGTCGTTGACCGATCGCTTCGGCAGTGATCGTCAGTTCGGCCTGAGCGTGTCGATGCCCTTGCATTTCGGCGGCCGACGCACCAACGCCAGCTTCGACCTGCAGCACAACGCCAGCGGCTATAGCCAACGCGCCACGCTCAGTGGCAGTGACAGAGAGCGCGCGCTGAGCTACAGCGTCAGCGTGCGCCGCGATGAATACGCACGCAAGACCGCAGCACTGTCACTCGGCCATCAGGCGCCCTATGCCAGCCTCGGTGGGGGCTATACCGAGGCCGACGCCTATCGCAACCTGTCATTGAATGCCAGCGGTGCGGTACTGCTGCATGCCGATGGCGTGGAGTTTGGCCGCTACCTGGGTGATACCGCCGCCTTGATCGAAGTCCCTGGCGTGGCCGATGTCGGCCTGCAGAACGCAACCGGTACACGCACCAATGCGCGCGGCTATGCACTGCTGCCTTACCTGCAACCGTACCGCAACAATGCAGTGGTTCTGGAAACCGACCGCCTTGGCCCAGATGTGGAAATCGACAACGGCATCGCCAAAGTGGTGCCTCGCCGGGGTGCAGTGATAAAGCACCGTTTCGAGGCACGCCGGGTTACACGCCTGGTACTCACGCTGCACGATGCCAACGGCCAACCGCTGCCCTTTGGCGCACAGGTGCTGAGCAATGACGGCGAACCACTGGGGATGGTCGGCCAGGCAGGCCTGGTCATGCTCACCAGCCCGAGCCAGGAGCACCCGCTGCAGGTGAGCTGGGGCGACCGGCCAGACGCCAGCTGCCGGCTGCATCTGGACGGGCTGGACGCTCCACTCGTCGACGGCTATCGCCTGCAAACCCTGACCTGTATCTAGCCACCCTCTCGCGCAACAGCCGCCCCGCGGCTGTACCGCGCGCCCAGGACGCCCATGAAAACCATCAACAAAACCCTGCGCCAGGCTTTGCTGGCCGCCCTGGCATGCCCTGCTGCGCACGCCATGGCCATTACTGACTCTGATGCCCATTGCAAGTTCGAACCGCTGAGCAGAGGGGAGCTCAAGGTACATATCCTCGACTTGGGCACCCTTTATGTGCCACGCGATGCCCGGGTAGGCACATCGATCGGCACGCCAAACGCGCGCCACTACACCCGCGACGAGAACGAACTCTATCTCAGCTGTACGACCAACGGCGAGCGCATCAACTTCGAATACAAAGCCACCCGCGGCGTCCATTCTCACCTGCATGCGGTTGACGGGCGATTCGCTGCCTCCCCCATCCTCAGGACCAATATCCCCGGCATCGGCGCGATCATAGAAAAGCTGTCACCGTTTAGCGGTAGGCCTGGTCATTTCATCCCCGAAGGCTCATTGGCGATGGTGCCCTTCACCGCCTATATAGAGCTGGCCAATCTGAGCCCAGTCGCCCTGGTCACCTTTAATCACGAGGTAACGCTGATCAAGACCGGCGAGTTGCAACCTGGCGAACATGATCTGGATGGCGTGCTGGTTACCGGCCATCTGGGCTGGGGCGGCTTTGGCAAAGTACAGGAGTACATCATCAAGGCCAAGATCATCCAATCCCATTGCGAAATCGGCACTGATGCGGTCGAGGTGAGCCTTGGGGAATGGAACATCAACGACTTCACTCATGTAGGCTACAAAACCGACCCCATACCATTCCAGATCCGCCTGGACACATGCAAGTTCGACTCCAGGCCTGACCCTGCCAACGAGACACTCGCCACCATCGAACTCAGAGGCGTCGAGGGCTCACGGCCGATCGGCCCCGCAGGTGAACACGTGTTCAGCCTGACCACGGAATCTCAGGCGAGTGGCATAGGTATCCAGATGCTTCATAACGGGCAGCCGATGCCCCTGAACCAAGAGCTTGACCTGCAATATGTGACGGCCGATGAGATCACCCTCGGCTTTGAAGCACGCTACTTCCAGACAGAACCGAAGCGGGATGTACAACCAGGCTCCGCCAACGGTGCCTTGAACTTCGTCATTCGCTACCGCTAGACGTAACAAGGCCGGCCATCAGGGCCGGCCTTGTTGCTTGTTGCCCCCTTAGACGGCCGTAGTGCCGGACAGGATGTTCTCCGGATCGTAGTCGTAGCGGCAGCTTGTACCATCGGCGGTCACGACTTCAAGCAAACGGTTGAGCCCGTCATAGGTCAACTGCCGCCCCTGCTCATCACGGGTCAGGTTGCCATTAGCGTCGTAATTCAGTTGGATGACCTGCTTGTCTGGTAGCACGATATGGCTCAATTGTGCCGGGTCTTCATAATCGAACTTGTACAAGGTCAGCTGCGGTGCTTCGCCCGGGCTCTTGGTGCTCACCACGACGATGTTGTCCAGGCCGTCGAAACCGAATACCTGCTTTTCAATGACTCGCCCGGAGGGGTCAACGGGGGCTTGCGGGCCAGTGCAATCGTAAACAGACAGCCGGCCACGCCGGTCATACTGGTAAGTTTCAGCGCGCAGTTCCCTGGCTTCGCTTTCGTCGCTACCTTTCGGTCGCTCTTTCAGCGTCCGGGACTTCAGGCAATCGAACTCGTCGTACTCCTGTCGAAGGGTTTGCAAGGTGTCACCAAAATCGAAGGTGCGCAGTACCTCCCTGTCGAATTCGTCGTACTCCAGCAGGGTCGCCAACGTCTGCCCGGTGCTGGCATCCGAGGTGGTGAAGGACGCCATGCGGCCTTGATCGTCATACTCGAACGACGACTCCAGCAGCAATTGCTGCCTGGTTTGCAGACGCCGCAGCCGATAGCCAGAGCGCTTGGGCCCTGGTGCATAGAGCGTGGTCTTCTCCAGGCGCCCAAACCTGTCGAAATCGTAAAGCTGCGTCTGGCCAAGTACGTCCACATACGCACGCAGGCGGCTGCGATAACTGTAGTCGTAGGTCATGTCGAACGGTGTTGGTTCACCCCCCACCGTGCGCGACTCGCTCTTGACTTCCCCATTGCTCAGGAAATACCTACGGTCCACGCCATAACTGGAGTTCTCGTCATCCCCTGGCTCATCGCAATGAGTGAGCCTGGCATTTTTCGGGTCATAATCGTAATGCGCTGTCTTTCCGGCAAGGACACGCATGACCGGCTCTTCACCCAGCGCTGGCTGGTAGCGGTACTCGATCCGGGTTTTATCCGGAGCCTCCACCCAATGCGGTTGCCGTTCACCAGGGTCGTATTCGAATTTCTGGCATCGCCCTCCGGTCGTTGCACGGGTTCGCCGCTCAAGACCGTCGAACGTCTGTAGCCCCAGCAATTTGGCTGCTTGCTCTGTGTTGCCGACCTTGATGCTGACCGGCAGATCATTACGACTGTGCCCGGCATAGGTGCGGTAGACCCTGTTCGTTCCATCTGCCAGGCGATGCTCGCGCAGACGGTCGAAGGCGTCGTAGCGATATTCATCGACGCGCTGGGCTGCACCGCTTCCGCGGGCTTCCCGGCTGAGCCTGCCGAGCCCGTCGTAGCCATTGACCTGCAGGCTGACAGGGGTAGTGCCATCCAGCGCAAAACGTTCAATCCGTGTTGGTTTCTCGAACAGGTTGTGCGAGGTTTCGGTGATGCCGCTGACTCTTGACTGCTGCACTTCCCGCCAACTGCGATGCACCGGCCCCTCCTGGCTGGCCACCTGATCGATTGCCTCGACGTCGGTCGTGCCATCCGGGTTCAGCACGGCATACTGCTGGCCCCAGTCGTCGTAACGGATGTGGCGGGTCAATTCCAGCAGACGATCACCCAGCCAGTCGATCTCGGTTTCCTCGACCAGTTGGTCCAGTTCGTCGTACAGCGCCCGGTAGATCGGCCGCGAAGCACCGGCATAGGTCGCGCTGTCCCGGTCCTCACGTTCTTCGAAGATGGGCCGGTGGAGCCCGTCGAACAGCGTACGGGTCTCGACTTGCTTGACGTCAGTCACCCGTTGCTCCGCCTGCTCATGGTCATACGCGCAGAGGAAGTACTTGTAAGTGCGCTCTGCTTCGAACGCCTTGCCTGGTGCCACGATTTCGCGCGTCACCCGGCGCAAGGCGTCGTACTCGTAGCGGATTTCGACGTCGTTGTCGTCGCGATTGAGCAGGGGTTCACCCGTTTCCAGCGAATGCTGCAAGGTAATCGTCTTGGACTCACCGTCAAAGCCCACAAGCTTTTCCTCGGTCTCCAGCGCCCGCACATCTTCTGCGAGTGTGTAGGCGTAATGGGTGACGGTGTCGAAAGGCGGTTCTTCCTCAAAGCCGGGGTAACTCACCGTTTGCTGCATCACTCGCCCAAAGCTGAAGCGCTCAGCCGATTCTTCATGGTAGAGCTTGCTGATCTTTTCCAGAAAAGTGCCAGGTGGGCTTGCTGCTTCGCTCAGCGTCTCGCATTCCAGCAAGCGCCACTCCTGCTCCAGATAGCTGCCCAGCGGTGCCAGCACCCGATATTCGAATTCCTGGATCAATGTGGGGGCCGCCCCCTGAGAGGCATTAGCCGGAATCACGGTCCTGGTCTTCAGGTTGCGCACGAAGCCGCCAACATTGCCCTCCTCCTCGGCCGAGTACCAGACGTTGACTTCCTCAACCCCGTTCGGCAACCGGCGAGTCAGCACGTTGCCCTGGGTATCATAAGTGGTGAGCTGTTTCTCTTCGCGCCGCCGACTGCCGTCGCTGATCAGCGACCAACGCTGGGTTTCTTCATGAGGCAACTGGAAATAAGGCGGCTGGCTTTTGAAGTCGCCAAGCTTGTCAGCGTAACGGATGAAGGCTTGCAACCGGTTGTCACCCTGCTCGGTTGCATGCTCGGTGAGCAGATGGAAGCGGTTGAATGTCCGTGTGACCTTGCGCACCCGCTGCCCGCGCTGTTCATGAATCTCCACCGACTGATAGCTATAGTCCCCCTGCATCCCATAGAGATTGTCCCGCCCGTCATCAGACCACGGGATGCTGCTGCCACCGCCGAGGAAATTGGACAATCCCGGGTACTCGTAGTGCACCACTTTCTTAGCCTGGAAACGCCCGTCGGTTTCATGGCGGGTTACCCGAGGCAGGTTGTCATGACCGGCGCTGAGCGGAAATTCATGCCCGCCGTCCTCGTAGAACAGGTATTCGAGCCCGCCATAAGGTGTTTTGCATTCCGTCAGGCACAGGTACCCACGTACGTCCCGATAATCAAAGCGCCAACCGGCGTCGTTGGTCGTAGGCAGGCTGATCCTGGTGACCCGGTTGTCACTGTTGCCAAGTGTCATCACGTAGCGAGCCAGTGGGCCACCATCGTCGCCACTGGTGGGATGGCAGCGGATCTCGACACGGCTATTGCCGATGCGCTCAAGGGTCAACAGCACATCTCTTGGGTCTGACAATTCGCTCAACCGCATGTGGCCGTTTCCGAAGGGCGCGTAATCCAGATACAGAACGTGCCCAAGGGGTGAATGCATCTCCACGGGCAGCGCCACCTCGCCCTCTCCTGAGCCCATCACTCTCAGCACCTCGACCAACCCGGATCGGTGCTCCACGCGATAACCACCGGGCTCCTCGTACAGATCGAACTGCCTGAGCTTCTGTTCGCTCATCTCCAGCCGCCCGGTGGCCGATGACTCACCGGTGATCTGGTACGTTTCTCCACTGCTCAGGGTCACGATGTCGCTCCCCGAGAGGTTCGTGCGCACTTGTGTCAATTGCAGGTTCCAGCCTTTGCCGAACCCGGAGTCCTCGACGTTCAGGGGGCTGTAGAACAATGCCAACTCGAAGCCCGGGCCTTGCAAGTCATTGCCTTGCAGTTCGGGTAACCGGATCGACAGGGTGTATTGCCCGGTGCGAGGGTCGACGCCACTCTGAATATAGGATGAAAAGTTGAAAGCATTGGAATGAACCGAAGTGGATGTACTCATGACTCAGCTCCCTGTAACTCTTCGAGTTTTCACTAAGCGTCGGGCGCAGAGATAACGACACAAGACAATTTGCCTTCAACATTGCCGCTATGCCATATCCCCAGAATTCTCTCCATTCCCGGAACCACGATCTGGCCATCTTCCTTACCATCGAGGTCGCGTATATCCACCCACGACGTGGTGGCTGGATGCTTAATTGCTTTCACGCCAAATACCCAGTCGCCAGTATTACAGCTTTTCTCCGAGTGCAACCACACTCGAGTCGACGAGGGGACATCCACGAATTTGAAGAAGGTGGCCACGTCATTGCCACATCCCGCTTTGTCCAGCTTTTTCTGTATGATTTCGCCCACGGCCGGTATACTGACGCTACATGTTTTACCCCCCGGGAGCTGGGGGCCGTCCATTTTCTGCGCGAACGTAATAGATCCCCGTGGTGCCTGCTGAGTGTTTACCGGGCCCGCGCTGGCTACAGGGCACCCAACCAAACCACCCACCAGCAGGCTTATCAATAAATAACGCTTCATTGGTTAGTTCCTTTATCGTGATTAGTCAATCGAATGATCGAAGTATCACCGGACGTCGGCCGCGAGGGCACAGTGTGTACCAGAACGTTACGATCGCCGATGGTGTCAGCAGGCAGATAATCGATTTGTATTGAATGCAAATTGCCCTGTTCGTCGCGTAGGTGTACAAGTAATGGTCTGGACAATCTCTCGAAGCTCCACTTATTGCGGGCCTTGCCCAGGCGGGAAGTCCTGTTACGGAAGTTCGCAATCACCAGACGTCCAGCTTGATACTGCGAGCTCACCTCCCGCGGATAACCCAGCCAATCGAGTACCTCATCCAGGTCCCAATCGAAAGACACCCGGGTCGGTTTTGGAGCACCCTGATTCTGGAAAATATAGCCGGTATAACTGTGCCACCATTCACTGGCGTAACTGCTTTCCCAACGCACCATCGAAGTATTCACAAGGTCACTGTCATTTTTGTTGGCCTTCACGAATTCGGCCGTGTAGAACGTCCCTTTTGCGTAGTCCAACGACCAGTAATCGTCGGTCACCGGATGCAGGTCGAAATCTGCGCTCTCCGGATCTGCCCCGCCCTGGTCACCACCGCCCCCCGCTACCCGCGTGCGACGGAACGAGTAGTCGTCGTCTTTATAATGCTGCGGCGGGCGTACCTGGACCTCGATGGTGGCATTGTTGTGATCTGTGGAATTTGAGTAGAACCACTCGCCGTCGTCCTTCTTGAAACCGGCGAAAAACACTTGCGAAGTCGTAGCTCCGCGCCGATGCAGGTACAACTCCATGCGGGCGGTACGCTCCTCGGCACCAAGCGCCGTTGCAGGCGCCTGCGCTGGCCCATCAGGTGTCATGAGGCTCTGATTGGCGGAGACAAAGCGGTTCGGACTCCGTTTGACCCGCCAGACCTGGCCATCGGCTGAGCTTATCCCGTCCACATCCGCATGCAGCTCGGCAATCTTCTGCCTCGAGTAGTCGAACAGCCCCATGCTGGCAAGCTCAGTCGGGCTTAACTTGTAGTCCTTGCCATCCACTGGATTGGTTTCGACGGTGAGCTGGACCTCCAGTTGCTGGAAACCATTGGCGTTGATTGCGCCAACCGTACCCCCAGAGCTCTTTCCGACCGTAAGGGTGAAGCGCTGTAGCGACACCCAAGTGCTGGTGGCTTTCACATCGGTCTCTTTCACTACGCTGTAGCCCGCAGCGAATACGACACCGTTGCGCACCACTTCACAGGTCACCACATTGGGTTGCGCAATGTGCAACCCGGAAGCGGTGAACTGGCCTTGTGCCGTAACCCTGCCCGGCCCCGCCAGCATCCGCCAGCGCCGCGGCTCATTGGGCATGATGCGGTTCACTTCGCCAAGCCCGGTAGACTCCCCGTAGCCAAGCCTGGGTACGTACGGCGGGTCGAGCGAAACCAGCGGCTGGTTGTACTCAAGGACCAGCGCACTATGGCCCGCTTGATCTGGGCCAGCTTGCACTGAGCCAGCCTGCAATTGCTGCACGCCGATAACCCGCCGGCCGCCCTGCTTCGGCACAAGGCGCGATCTTCCATTGTCCAGATAGGCTATCTGACCCAGCTGCTCCCCGAGCATTTCAAACCTGACGTCATCCTTCCCCGCATTCCACAATTCGATCCCCTGCGAGTGCTGTTGCGGGCGGTATGCGCCGACGGCAGGCATCGCCAGTATCGGCTCGGAGATCACCAATGCGCGAGCGGCGGCGTGATAGGTCAGGCCACCTTCCTCGTATTCAGCCTTGATGATGACCGTCAGTACCTCTTGCCCCATATCTTGCGCTGAAGGGGCTTGGTAACGGCCATATGAATCGATTCGCCCATGCCCTGCATCGTCATGGCTGTACGGGTTGATCGCCGACCACTTGGTAGCGCGGATCACGTTGTCATTACCATCGTACAGATCGAATTGCTGCGTCTGGCCGGCTGTCACCACAGCGCCCATGGTCGGCTTCACAGTCAGGCTGGTGCGCATCGGCTCGATATTGCCGAAAAAGACCAGGTCCAACGGCTCATGATACGACCTCTGGACGAAAACATTGAGCCCAGGAAACAGCAGCTGGGCGAGAATATCCACGCCACCATTGTCGGCATATTGACGCAGCTCATGGCTCACCACCACGGTTGCCGAATAATCCCCGTCGGGCAGCAGATAGGGGAAAGATTCGTCTGGCGGCAAACCATCGGACGAGATGCCGCGCACACGAATACACACCACCACGGCACCATCACCGTAGTTGCGCGCAGTTCGCACTCGCGAACCGGGTGCTGCCTGGGTGCGCACGACGAAGTTCGTCGGCACCAGCGGGCCGTAGCCGGAAAAACTCACAGTACCCAGCTCGAACATGGAGCATCGGTCTGGCATGTCAACCATCCAGGTTTCCAGTGCCGTGACCAGTTGCGGTGTGAGTTCGGCATTATCTTCGAACAGGTTGCTGCTGAACCGTACGCCCTTGGCCAGGTTGAGGGCAACGCGGCCGTACGGGTCCACCTCACCGCGCACCAGTTCCAGGTCGAGTTCCATTTGCACCCTGTAGCCCAACGCTTCGGTGATTTCGAAACTACCGATCGACCCGCCCGCGTTGTTCACCGAACCTTTGATGATGTTCAAGGTAAGGGTTGCTTTGGAGTTGCCCAGCGAAGCATTGATGAACGACAGCAACGGCGCGCCGAATTCCAGCTTATCGAGGCTAACGGCATCGCCCACGCCAGCGCCTGTCAACGTGTGACTGAACGCCGGGAGGTAGCTGTTATCCTGCAGACGAGTCACGTACTGCTGCTCCAGCAAGCGGTTGAGCCGGGACCGACTGTACACCGCGAGTGCACCCCAACCTTGCGTCACAGGCCCCTTGGCCATGGTTTCAAGCAAATATTTCAGGGAATTGGACATGGTCTCAACCTCCAAGCGATGGTGATTGAGCCACGCGCAGGCCTGCCGGGCTGGCAGCGCGACGCGTGGCTTCGAAGTGCAGGGACAGGGGCAATGGCAGGATCAGGTGGCCTTCGAAGTTGAAGCCCATCACTTCCCATTTAGCGGTGATCAGCGTGAAACGCGCATCAGGGTCGGCAGAGCCGGGGGAATAGCGGCCGGTCTCTTTGTCGATCTGGCCGGTTCCTTCGATAGGCAACGTCCATTGCGTGTCTGACCTGAGCTCGCCTGCGGCCCACCCGTGCAACTGCAGCTGGCCATCAGGCAGTTGTTCAACCTCGATTTGCAGTTGAGGGCGCCGCTGGCGTACCAGCACATAGACCGTACGTTGCTCGTCTGTTTGGATGTTGTGCACCTGAACCTGATCAAGCAAGTAGGTTTCGGGGCCTTCCAGTTGGCTGCCGGCGGTATAGGTGCAACGCCTGCCATCACTGTCAGGCCTCACCCAACCCCGCCCCTCCTCGCCGGCGCCGATCACCGACCAGGCAAGGTCGCCGCTCAGCGTGCCCGCCGTAAGCGTCAAGGTATCGTCGCAGTAGCAGACCCGGATCAAGGGGTTGACCGTCAGCGTCCCGAGCGCAACTGTCGCCATGGTGGTGCAGCGTTCGCGGGTGCGCGGGTCAGTGGCGACGATCCGGACCCGCACTGGCTTACCCTCCATGGCGTGCACAGGCGGCGCTCGGTATTCGCCGTTCTCGCGGCCAATGCGGCCGAGGTCCCCCACCATGCCTGGCAGCGATTCCACGGACCAGACCAGCCCATCGCGCGCCGGCTCCACGGTGAAGGGATACAGCTGCCCAGGTGTAAGCAGCACGGGGCTATCGACCATTCGCATGCCTGCTGTGCCGTAGCCGCTGGCGAACAAGGCCATACCGTCCGGTAATACGTTATGCAGCGGTGCCAAATGCTGATCGCCTGCGAGCGCAATGCCGTCCATCACCTGTTCCGGGATCATCGCCGTCAACTGCTTGGCCAGGCCTTCAAGCACCGCCTGCTTGAGGAGAAATGCGACAAACGCACAAATCTCCTGCCGCAACGCTGGCGACATGTCGTTTGGAAGGCCGCTGACCGGGGTCACTTCGGCCGTTTGTTGCCAAGGCCACAATACCTGCCCGAGCAGCATGCATCCCGCGCTCTCCTCAGGCGATGCAGGCTCATTCAGATTGAACACGGTTTGCAGGTTGAACTTGAAAGTCGCCGGGTAAGTTCGCCAGGCGCCACTCGGCTTCACTTTGTAGCGCAGTGTCACCAAGCAGGAAGATTGCCACTGCTGGCGAACCTGGTCATGTTCGAAGGTAGCACTCAGGGGCGACTGAAAGCCCGCCACAACAGGCTGACCCGGCTCGCTGGCCAGATCAACCGCGCAGCAGGAACAGCAACACACCTGGCCGTGCTGTGCGCCAAGAAGCCCGTGACTCTCGGCCTGCAGCGGCTGCGCTGCACCGACCGCAACCTGAAACGGGTCGCACGAGAACTCGTGTTTGTCTGTTTGATAGTCGCTCGGATGCACCTGCAAGTGCCCGGACGTGGCATCCAACCGCTGCAAATTGTTGTCTGTATCGTAATGGGCTACGAACGCCCCGTCTTTGAGCATGTGCTCGAAGCCTGTGGCGTAGGCGGCGCGGTGCAATAGCGGCGAGGTCAGCAGCACCGCACTGGTGACCGGTTGCTCCAGGTCATCGGGCAGCAGGAACGGATAGTTCGCCCCCTCCCCCGGGAAATCACCCGACGAACCATGGTCGACACCCGCGAACACCACCAGCGCAAGTTCCCCCGTGGCCTTACTGGCATGAACACGCACCTCGCTGCGACGGACCCGCAAATAGGGGTTGCCCGAGAGCTGCTCGAAGCTGATCAGCGGGTAAACCTGCCGGGCGCTGCCCATGTTGCTGAGCAGATCCTTGAAGAATCGGCCGGCCTCCCGCCATTGTAGCGAACCATCGCTCAGGTGCAGCTCGGTGTCGGTGCCTTCCCGCAGGTCAGCGCTCACCCCCTGGGCATCGGCGGTCAGCAACAGGCTCTGGGTTACCGGCAGCGGGTCGAGCAGGTCATGCAGCGACAGGCCGAGCAGCCCTTCGGTCTTGTCCATGATCAGATGGCTGCCGCCTTCCAGAGCAATGCGTTGCTGGACCTTGGGCGACGCGTAGCTCGCTTGCAACCCCGCCAATAATGGCGGCCCCATGCGGTAGCCCGTGAGGATGTGGGTGATATCCGAATTTGAAAGTTCGATCTCACCTTCGATATCGCCCAAGGCACTGTCTTCGTGACTGCAATGGGCCAAGGCGACCAGGTCGTTGATCGGCTCGGGACGGGTGGCAAAGGTCAAGTCCCAGTTCAGGTGGCTGCGGTTGTGCTTCATCCAGGCCGTGATGGCCGTGACGCGATTGTTAGACATGATGTGGCCCCGCTAGACGGATGTGCTGGAAGGTGTGCATGCAGGTGAACGCTGAGTGACTACAAGCGCGTCGCCCGTTGCGCCGCCTGTTCAAGGGTCTGATAGGCCTGGCTGTGCTCGCCCAGCGGCAGCGGTAGCACGATGAAACCCTCGAAGGAGAAGTTGGGCCAATTGGGGATCGGCTCCCAATAGGCGCGAACTACACAGAAATGCGCTGGGCTTGCGGTTTCGGCCTGGTAATAGAGCTTGCCGTCTTCATCGGTGTTGATCCGCCCCGGGCCATGCACCACCGACAACTCGCTGACACCTACCTGGCCGCCGCCACTGACCGACAGCCACACCCTGCCTAGTTGGTCATCAAGCTTGTCTACGATCACATCATCGGGACGGTTGCCGTTGCCGGTCATCTGGGTAACGATGCACAGGGTCCGACTCTCACTGGTCTGGCGGTTGCTAACCTCAACCTCTTCGACGATGAACCGCTCGCCGGGCAGATTCGCACCCGGAACGTAGGTGTTGGCTGTGCCGGCGGCAAGCGCCAACCTGCCATGGTCTTGCGAGCCGAGAATGCGCCAGTGCAGCTCTCCTTCTGCGACAGTGTCGGCCTTCAGGCTGACGCCCGCGTCGCCCACCTGGCACACTTCCAGCAGCGGGCTGATCTGCAGTGCGTTCTTGACCACGGTGAGCAGGGCCGAACTGGCGAACCCCGTGTCCGGATTGGTGGCGGTGACACGTACTCGGGTGAATGCATCTCGAATGCCCGAGGCCCCCGGCGCCAGATACAGGCCATTGGTGTGCTGGTCGAAATTGCCTGGATCATCTGGCGAGCCCTCTACCGACTCGGCCGACCAGGTTAGGTTGGCTTGCCCAGGGACGGTGGCAAGCCGCAACTTGCTGCCGTGGATCACAACCTTTTCCAGCGGTGTGACGGCGAATGTGGTCGACTGGGGAGCGACGCTGCCGAAACAGGCAACATCGCTGGGCAAATGCTGCTCGCCACTGAGTATGGCGCCTCCGAAGTTCAGCTTGATTGTCTTTTCTACCACTTCACGCGTGTAAAATTTTGTACCAAGGTCTTTGTAGAGCGCTCTTCTGAGGGCGCCAAAAATACCGCTAGTCGAAGTGGATGTAAATGCGTCGTACGGCAACCCGAAAGCCCAGTATAAATGCCATATGGAATGTGCAGCCCATTCGCCTTCGTAAGGGTCGCCTGCCAATTTCTGCGGCAAGCTTCCCAAGGGGTAGGGCGCCATGGAGGTTATGAAGTTTTCCACACTCAAGTTACCGCCTTGAATATCCCCTATCCGCCATTCACCCCTGATCATTACTCGGACATCGCAGAACCACTGCCCAATAAAATACGCCCCCACATCGTAATTATCCGGCCACGAGCTAATGACTTCATAATCTTTAAACCACGCATCAGCCGTATGGACAGTTTCCAGCTCCATAGACACGCGATCTTTTGATATTCGAAACTTCAGCACATCCTTCAACGGCAGTTCACGTGCAACGATGTCAACCCGTGCCCGACAATGAACATGGCCGCTATTGTTGCTAGCCTGGTAATCGTCAACATAGGTATCTTCCTGTTCAGGTATCACACCGCCTACTGCAGTCGCAGTCAGGTCACCGTTGTCTTCACGTTCGATTTTCAGTTCAAGGTCTTTGAAAAACTCTCGCGGGAGACCATTTAGCAACGTCCCCAGCATAACGACGCCCCGATCAAACAGCACCGTCGCCGAATAAGCATCACTGTCATCAGGAAGCAGATAACGGAACTCGGGGCCTGGCGTGTTCTGAGCCCCCGCACTGGCAACGTTTCGGACCAGCCCCAGCAGTGCGCCGTCTACCTCAGGCGCGTCATCGTCTTGCATCGGGCTCAGGGAGACCGCGGGATTGCGCTGGGTGCGCAGGAGGAACGAGTCGGGCCGCAGCACCTCATCATCGCCGTGCTCGATGCGGCCAAATGACCAGACTCGTTGATGGTCCTCCAAATTCTGGAATTTATCTCTGAAAAATTCCCCGCCCAACGCGCGAATACGTCTGGAATCGGAGAAGGTCAAGACAAAATCATCACTATGTTTCAAATCCAACGTCAGCGCGCCATCTTCAGCCACATAGCCAGGCACGTCGGAAAGTTGCAGCCGCAAGCGCAACTCTGGCCCTACCAATGGCTCAATCCGATCAATACGCTGGGGGTACCAATGGCCACCGACCTGCTTCAGACCAACCTGGTTACCACCGAGGATTTTCATGCGCAGACTGGCGCGCGAACTGGTGATATCGGCATTGTCAAATGACAAACGCGGGTGGTCCAGAATAAAGTTTTGCATGTAAACCTTGTAACCATTATCCGGTGGCGTTTCGCCGTTGACCGGAGCCAGGTACGAACTGGTGTTGAAGCGCCGTATATACTCCTGGGTCAATAAAGCATCGGCCTTGTCCTTGTGGATGGCAAAAATCGAATCCCAACCCATCATTCGGCTGCCGGACTTCATCCAGTCCAATACATCCTGTTTCGAATTACTCGACATGAATCACCTCACGCTTGAACGTATGCTCAATCAATCAGTTGAATATCGGGGGCGGGGAAGTCTCGCCAGGTTTCCCCGTTATCGAAACTCGCAGATGCGGTCAGCCTGAAGTAGGTGTTAATTTCCAGGCTGTCGAGAAACGACTTGGGCAGGGTGGCTTCAAAGCGGCCGGCGTAATACTCATCCCCCGTCACAGCCGTCGGCGCACGTAGCGTATGACGGACAACCGGGCCCGGTTTCGAAACACCCTCCACCTCGATACGCAACAACTGCCCCTCAGCCATGAACGTCCAGGCAACCACACTGCACGAGGCACCCGCCTGCGGGACCTTGCCCAATGACAATTTCCGGTCCGCGGTGCCCCGCACCTGTATGGAGGGGTAACTGCTCGTATCGAAGTCGGCTATGCGCAGCTCGAACTTTTCTGACGTCCGGGGCTGTTCGCCTGAACGTGTGACCGTGTAGTAAACCTCCAGCTGCCTGCCCAGATTCGCCGCCATGTGCTCGCGCGGCACCTTGAACAAGCGCGTATCGCCAGCGGTCGGCCGCGGGAGAATGACGGCTCCTGTGCTGCCGTGCCCTTCCCAGTGCAGCAACACCTGCGGCGCTGGCAGCTCACCATCACCCAGCTCTGCATCTTGCGGAATACTCACTTGAGCGCCACCTTTGAGGTTGCGCGGATGGACGACACCCTGGTGCGAATCGTCGCCTTGTTCCTGGGCCGCATCCAAGATTACCGGTAAAGGCAGGTGAAGCTTGCGTTGCAGGGTCAGCTCCAGCACCTGCGAGCGCCTTTGCGTGCCTTGACGTGAAAACTCGTAGCTGAAAGCCACCTGTGCGCCGCGGTTGTCGTCGCTCTGCAGCCACTCGCGCTCCAGGTGGAAGGCCATGCGCTTGCTGTCCAGCGAACTCGGATCCGCCCGCAGGCTGCGCAGCGTTACGTCGCGCCCTACGGCATAGAGCACCAGCGAATCGCCCAGTTCCAGCTCAGGGTAGGGTTCGACCTCCAGCCACAGGCCGTCGCGGTAGGCGTCGTCATCAGGGTCCAGCGTGCTCCCCACAAGCCCCGGGATCCGTGGTGCTTCCAGCAAGGGTGGTGTGGGATCGAGCCAGACAATATCAAAGCGCTGCACCGGAGAGCGGCTGCTGGAACCATCGGCGAACTCGATTCGATAGTCTAGAAAGGCGAAGGAATACAAGGAGACGTTGGCCATGTCCAAACTCCACTCCAGTGGCCGGCCACGATGACGCTCTTCAACCTCAACTACTTGCTCGATCACCTCGCCTTGCATGGATTCGAAGTACCAAGGCTCCCACCGCAGGTAAACCTTGTCGCCCTGGGCCATGGCAGCATACGGAGCAGTGGCCAGTACTACGACACCATTGGTGCTGTTGGCATTGATCGAACAATCATGGGCATCTTGAAGGTGGGCGACCGGCAAGGTCCATAGGCCGTCAGCAGGCCGATCAACAAAGAAGAACCGACGGTCGGACTCCTCACCCACAGGATTTCCTCTTTCGTCCGTGAGCCAGAACGAATAGAACACCTGGCCACCGCGCAAGGCGGCGACGCGGTCGTTAACGATCGTTACTTCGCCGCGGCCCTGCGGATTCAGGCGAATAACCGTCGCCAGGCCATACTGGTCATCGACACTGTTGTCTGCCCTGCAACCCCGCCAGTTCAAAAATATCTCCTGACCACTGCCAACACCGGAATACGAAACCCAGGTGCTCAGATTGGCGTCGCCCAGCGCACCGAGATCTATGGAATTGAGTCGTTCATCGAGGTGGTCAACATCGGGCCTGTCCATATTTGGGTCTCCGCCTGGAACGTGAGCGAAACATGTGTGGCCACAGATATAGCACCGCAATTGCAGGTCGACACCTAGCAAAACTACCAGGTGTCAGCACAGCAAACTTCAATTACTGTCATCGCTAACTCGGCTCGTGCAGACGGCCTTGTGCCTCCTCATCAGCAGAATGAGAATGTTCACTATGAGCACAGAATCCTCAGTGCATTCCAACGCCCTGAACTTCATGAGTTTCATGGAGAGTGGTGTGGATAGCCGCACCGGGCAATACACGCTGGCCATCAAACTTGCCGAACTGGGCGCCAACTACTTCTGCGGGCCCGACATTGAACTCAGCCTCAACTTCAACCCGCTCAATACAGCGGATACTGGCTGGGGGCGGGGTTGGAACCTATCACTTACACAGTTGATCCCGCGCGATAAAAACGTCATTACCACGTCTACCGGCGAATCGTTCAAGGTGACCGGGAGTTCAGGCAAGCAACTGCAGATGAAAGAGCAACGGTTGGCGCACTTTCATCTCTATAGCGAACCTGCAGGGCCGGCTGGCGACAAGCGTTATCGCGTGGTGCACCGGTCGGGCATGGTGGAAATTCTGGAAGAAATGGGCAGCGGTGAGAGGCGCACCGCACTGCCCGTGGAGATCTACTCGGCCACGGGCCACAAGATCGTCCTCACGTACAACGCGTTCAAGCAGGATTACAGAATACTCGGTTCAATCAGCGACGAGCGTGGAATCCTGTTGGAAGTTCAACGCACAGATGATCGAATCGAACTGCGCGAACGGCCTTATGAGGGTGGCAACGGCAAGCCCGTCGCCGTGTATGTGATGAACCTGGGCGATACCGACCGGGTCCGAACCATCGTTCTGCCCACCGAAGAGCAGGCCCACTGGTATCTGGATTACCGAGAGGTGCTCGGCTTGCTGTGCGTGAGCGAGGTACGCACGCCCACGGGTGCCCGTGAGTACGTGCATTATCAGGACGGTGGCCACCAGTTTCCCGGTATCAGCCGAGCGTTGCCCCGGGTCACCCGGCATATCATCGAGCCACGCGGTGGTCAGCCAGCGTTCCAGCGTACCTATGAATATCCTGACACGCGCAACTTTCTAGGTAATGGCGCAGGGGTGGTTTGGGCCGACGATGGGCTGGACAGCTTGTACAAGTCAGCGAGGTACGACTTTGAGTACCAGAGCATCGAAACCTTGCGCGACGACAAGGGAACACCGCTGAACAGCACCACCCGCACCTTCAACCGCTTCCATCTGCTGACCTCGACCAGGACCGTGCAGAACAACTGCGTGCACGAGGTCATGACCGCCTACGACATCAAGGACGCCCCGTTCGATGAACAGGTGCCGACCCTGCAAATGCCGATCAGGCAACAAACACGTTGGTCGCAGGCTGACACTATCACCCGCAGCCGCATTGAAACCGCCGAAACCCGCTACGACACTCATGGCAACATCACGTGGCGCCAACTCGCCAATGGCGTGACCGAGACCAACACCTGGTACACACAAGTGGAAGATGGCTACCCCGGTGATGCCAATGGTTTCATCCGCCACCTGAAGAGCCGAACCACCACCCCGGCCAGCACCGGCGAGGGTCCAGCCCATATCCGCACACACCAGTATCGCTACCGTGCGCTGAAGCCACTGGCAGGCACTGGCATCACGCTCAACCCCGCGGTTGTCGAGCACAGTGAAACCCTGGTGGACGAGGGCAACCCGACGCAGCCTCTGGAACAGAGGTTTTACAGCTACATCGAAGCCCCCTGGTTCGGGCTGTTGCACGGCCGCCGGTATCAGGAAGTGGTCAAACGCAACAAGCTGGAAAGCACGACCCAGTACCAGTTCGAGCCAATAATCGACTCACCCGACATACATCCGGCGCTGGAAACCCGCAAGATCCTCATCGGCTACGACGGCGCGCAACGCTCAACCGTGCAGCGGCGCTCGCTGCTGCATGGCGAGAAGCTCTACGAGCTCGATGAAAATGGGGTTCACACGCAATGGTCGTACGACGCCCTGCGCCGGGTTACTGAAGAGTCGGTATCGCCTGACACACCATACGCGGCCAGCAGGCGCTACAAGTATCAACTCTGCGCCAACCCTACGGATGTCGCCCGGCACTGGGCCACCAATGCGCGCAATATCACTACCGAAACTGAGCTGGACGGCCTGGGCAGGCCCATCCTGGAAAAACGTGACAACGTTTACGAGGCAAGGCCGGGCAGTTTCTTCGAGATCCTGGCCATCAAGTACGATGCCTACGGCAAGCAGGTACAGGAAAGCGTTACCGACTACCTGGAGGGCATACCGTACCTGCAGCTGGTCACCAAAACCTTGTACGACGACTGGGGCGAGCAGCGCTGCACCATCGGCCCGGACGGCGTGGAGCAGCACGACGTGCTGGACCCGATCGGCACCGCCACTCACAAGGGGGCCATCCGCTGCAGCTGGCGCGAAGGCGGCAGGCTGCAAGCACGCACCCAGGTGCACAACCGCAACGGCAGGAATGTCCGGCTCACCCGCCAGGCACGGGCAATCAGCGGCAAGACCGAAACCTGGCTCAACCTGTTCAACAAGCCGGTCCTGCGTATGCGCCTGAATGCCTTGGGTGAGCTGCTCGGCGAACGCCGCTACAGCTATGACGGCCTGGGGCGCGCGCTCAGCGAAAGGGATGAGCGCTACAACACCACGGCGTTCAGCTACGACGCCTGGGACCGGATGCTCACAACGGTACTACCGAATAAAACGGTGCTCACCCGCACCTATGCCGAGCACGCTGCCGACGACCTGCCAGCCAGCCTGGTGGTGACCCCGGCCAACGTGTTGCTGCCCGCGCGCCAGATCGGTGCCCAGTACCACGACGGCCTGGACCGGCTGATGGGTGCTACCAGCGGCGACCGGACGGAGTACTTCCTGTTCCGCGACGGTGAATCAATGCCACGTCAGCGCATCAGCCCGGCCGGTGAAACCATCGAACTGGACTATAACCTGCAGCTGACCAACGAACCGATCAGCAACACCGCGCCCGATGAGCGCGCCAGTTTCCACTACGACCTCACCAGCGCGCGCTTGCTGAGTAACGACAACGGCCAAGGCCAGCGCAGTTTCGAATACAACAAAGCCAACCAGCTGATCGCCGAGCATTGGCATGACAATAGCAGCGGCACTACGTTGAGCAGAACCCATCTCAGCACGTTGCAGAATCGGCCGAAAAAAACCCAGGAAGACCCCTACGGCGTCGACACCACACATGAATACGACGACCATGGCCGCCTTGCGTCCACCCTTCAGGGGGAGCTGCGGGCCGACTTTACCTACGATGATCTGGGCCGGCTACAGCTCATCACCAGCCATGACCGGGTCAGCGGCCGGGCACTGGAAACCGAGATCGAATACGACGACCAGGACCGTGAGATCAAACGCATCTGGCGTCAGCCAGGGCAACCGGAACGCGCCCTGGAGACTGGCTGGGACAAGGATGACCTGATGAGCAGCCGCACCTTGCAAGTGGGCGGGGTGTCTCGACTGGTCGAAGCATTCTTTTACGACACCCACTCACGCCTGTTCCGGCATACCTGCACGGGCCCGGACCTGCCCCGTGATGCGCTGGGTCGCAGCATCGAGTTGCAGATATTCAGCTTTGATGCCTACGACAACATCCAGGTCATCAGCACGAAACTCAATGGAGTGAATCAGCCCGAACTGGCCAAGTTCATTCACGCCGACCGCGACCCCTGCCAGCTGCAGCGTATCGAGTACACACCGCCACGCGCACAGCCCAATCCTTCCTTCAGCTACGATGCCAACGGCAATCTGACCCGTGATGAGCAGGGCCGCACGATTCGCTACGACAGCCAGGACCGTTTGTTGGGCCTGAACAACCCCGGCAGCGCCGACACCTATGGCTATGACGCTGGCGGCTCGCTGGTCAGCCGGCCCGAGGACGGCAAGCGGGCGCTGCTGCTGCATGACGGCCAGCGTTTGCGCATGGCTGTGCGGGACGGCCTTCATACCCTGTACCTGCATCACGGCGAGCAACCGCTGGGCCAGCAGCAAACGGGCGCCGGCGCACAATCCCCCCTGCTGCTGCACACCAGCGCCAGCCACAGCGTGGTCGCCGAGAGTCAGGGCGGCAGCACGCGTGCCATTCGTTATACCGCCTACGGCGAGCAGCACGCCGACGATCAGCTGGTCGCCACCCTGGGCTACAACGGCGAAGCGCTCGACCCAGACAGCGGCTGGTACCTGCTGGGCAATGGCTACCGCGCCTACAACCCGGCGCTCATGCGCTTCCACAGCCCCGACGCACTCAGCCCGTTCGGCGAAGGGGGGCTGAACTATTACGGCTATTGCCAGGGCAACCCGGTGACCTTCCGCGACCCGACCGGGCACTACAGCATCGGCTACAGCGGAACGAGCCAGACGAAGGAGGACCTGGAATGGCACCGCATCTCGCCGCGTGTGCAGCTGGGTGTGGTGGGCTGGATCGGCATGGGCATAGGCTTCGCCTTGGCCGCCGTTGCCTCGGTGGTGGCCGTCGTGGCCACGGCGGGCGTAGCTGCGCCTGCGGTGGCGGCTGCCTGGACGGCCGCCGGGGGTGGGCTGGCGGGGACGGCCGCGGCCGTTTCAGCCGGAGCCGGGGCGTTCGCCGGCTTGTCGCTCGCCGCTGGCATCAAGCTGGCGGCAACGGTGGCTACGGCCACGTTGTCTGTTGCCGGTACGGTACTGCAAACGGAAGGGACGCTTTCGGGACATGAGACGCGCAACAATATTGGGGCGATTCTGAATTATGCGGCGCTTGCGGTGGGGGTGTTCGCAGGGGCACTGAAGTTTGCTCCTAGTTTGTTGAAACCGGGGGCCCGGACTGGGAGCTATACGCTTATTCAATCCTTTAATACCGGCGCCTGGGCTGACGCCACATTACCAGCCGTTAAAAGCTTTCGAAATACGCTCAACACTCAACTCACTAACTTTAACCCAAGACTACCGGGACCCAATTTCACGCTAAAATCCACCCGCCATATATCTTTCGGCAGACCCGTACCAAAGTCTATTAGCATTCGCTCCAACTAGCTTTGCATCTTTGACTCATACATTCGCTGCAAGCATATTAGTAATCTCTGAAACTGAGTCAGCAAGTCAGCACTAACAAACAAGTGCGTGATCCTCACGCACTGGGCACTAACCCCCAGGCAACAACAGTCACCCATTAGATCTTCCCGGAGAGCATAATGAAGCCGTCCAACACGCTGAAGCACCACCGTGCCACAAAAGCCCGGCGCAACTATCTGAAGTTACAGGACGCCCCTCCCTCGCCAGCGTGGGACGCACTGGCCGCCCCCTCCGTCAAGGGCATCATCGATCCCAGCGACAACACGCTTGACAAGGACTATTTGAAAAGCGACTTGGACGTAGGAATACCGCAGTTTCCCCACCTGCCGAGCGATCCTTCTGATTTCGTGCAATTACAGCTTCAATACAGCCTGACCGGCGCCGACGATTCCTTCAGCGCTATTGGCAGCATTGAGGTATTAACCCCGCCGCTGGAGAGCAGCCTGTTCCCCTACAGCATGGCATTCCCGCAGGTGGCCATCCCCCGCAATGGACCGCTGTGGATTCGCTATGAAATGGATGACCCCACCGGGTTGTATTATTCGAGCCCTATCAAATTGACCTGCGACAGCGTCGCCCCTTGGGGAGATGACCCCGCGCCCCCGCTCACGACGCCCACTGGCATCATCAACCAAACCTACCTGGCTAACAATCCGGCCGGTATCGAGCTGCTGATACCTGATTATCTCGACAGGGCACCCGGCGACACCTACCAGGCGTTCTATTTGAGCGTTTGGTCCGAAGACGATGAGGAGTACGACAACCCTATCGCCGTAGGGCCCATCCCTGCAAACCTCAAGATCTTCATTCCCGGAGATAGGGTCCGTCAACTGGGTGATGGGAGGTTCTACATCGTCTACTACCTGTTCGACAAAGCGGGCAACCGCAGCCGCATCCGTTTGCCTGCCACTGTCGACGTGGTGCTTACTCCTGAACCCGAAAACCTGCGGCCGCCACGGGTGCCGCTGGCCACAGATGACAGTGTCCTGAGCTTGGCAGACGCCCAGGTGGGTGTAGACGTGGTGATAGACGCCTACACGAACGCCCTGCACCAAGACAAAATCGCCATCACCTGGGGCACGAAGCCACTGGCCGTTGAGCAGATAGGTTCACGTGTATTTCCGCTCTCGATCCGCGTACCCAGCGACATCCTGCGCGATGAGTACGGGGGCGCTTCCAGCGTCATCACCACCAACGTCAGCTATCAAGTGCTGCGTGGCGAAGCCCCCTATGGCCCGGCAGATGCTGACTTCAATGTCGACTTCTCGATTGCAGGCCCTGATCGCCCTTATCCGGACCACGACTGGCCAGACCCGGTAAATGACAGGATGATCGCGCCCACCATCACCAGTTCCACCAACCTTGAGAACGAGATCACTCCGGCAGACCGTGGCCAGGACGCCACACTGACGTTCAAGGTATTCGAGGGTGCCGGGAGTGGCCAGGTAGTGGAATTCTACTGGGGCGGCACGCAAGTGACCGAGAGGCGCTGGGTCGTCGATCAGCCCACCGGCAGCGACAAGGCCGTCACCATTCCCTGGAGCTACATCGAGGCTGCGGGTAACAACGTTGCGCTTCCTGTGCACTACAGCGTTCGTGCCGACGCCAGTGCGATCAACGAACAGGAGTCGCTCCCGCAGTACGTAGCAGTAACGGCCATCGACATGACGCCGGACGATCTTGAATTCCTCGGCGTATCCGGCCGGGGCTGGCTGAATTGCGACTCCATCTGGGATTCCCCCGCCCCTGACGCCGAGCCGGCGATCAGAGTTCAAGTACCACCTTGCAGCCACTTCAGCGTAGCGCCGGGGACCACCATGACCCTGACCTGGAAGGTATACGACGCCAGGGTCGGCGGCAATCCAATCGCTGCTGTGCAAAAAATCGATCCAGTGGTGTTGACCACAGAGCAGATCGAAAACGGCTTCGTTTGGAGGGTCAAGCCCTATGACCGGCATATCAAGCCGATCTACGACGCTGTGCCGCTAGGGGGGCGCGCGGAGGTGAGCTATGTCATCGAGACGGCGCCGCCTATGCCCTCGAGGCCCACGGAAAATTTGATCAACATGGCCCACCAGGGAACGGGCAACTCCTGTCCAGTGCCCCGCCCCTGAGCAATTCCGGCAGCGGCCATAGCATGGCCACTGCCGGATAGCGCAACAGGAATTTTCCGCGAGCTAAGTAGGAGTTTTCCTACATTTTTCAGGACTTGGCGCACATAACCTTGCGGCCTCCAGACCCTTCTCTCACAAACAAGAGACGCGTCCTACAGAAATTGTCCAGTTCGAGGCCCCCTCATGCCCAGTCGCCTGTTCCGCAATTTGCGCCAATGTTCTCAACCCGCCCAGTTCATATTGCTCGGCCCACTGCTTTTTGCCGGTGCCGCCTGCGCCGAAACGCTCATCAGAGAAGATACCCGACTCGATGCAAGTAGTGCGCAGGACAGTTATCGGGTCAGCCGTCCGGTCACCTTGACCGCAACCGGCGCGACGACCATGCAGATCACCGCCCTGGCGGGCGCCACCGTGAACCTTTCGGACAGCCAGGTCACCGCCCAAACCAATGGCAATGGCCTGGGGCTCAATGGTGCCAGCGCCACCGTGCAACGCTCCATCATCCGCAGCAATACCCGCGGGCTGTCACTGACCCCCGCCGGAGCGGGCAACGGTGCCAGTGCCCTGATCAGCGACAGCGTGATCGAAGGCGGTATTCAAGGTGCCGCCATGATTGAAAGCACGCTGCAGCTGCAGCGCAGCGAATTGCGCGGTACGGGTGACAGCAGCGAGGGCCTGCGAATGACCGCGAGTACTTTGGCTGCCAGGGATGGCAGCACCATCAGCGGCGGCAACTATGGCGTTCATTTGCTGCCGGACAACGGCCGCGGCTCAACGCTGGTCGTTGACCACAGCCTCATCGAGGGCCGCAACGGGCCGGCAATCGCCGTCGGCCGCGGTGCTGGCCAGGGCGCATCGGCGCAGATCGACCTGCTCAACGGCGCCGGCCTCAGCAGCGGCACTGGGGTTCTGTTACAGGTCACGCAGGATTCATCCGTCAACCTGCGGGTCAACGACAGCCACCTGATCGGTGATATCGTCGCCGACAGCGGTGGCACCGCCCATGTGCAGCTGGAGAATCTGGCCACGCTCAAGGGCCGGCTTGACAACGTTGCCAGCCTGGGGCTCAGCAGCGGCGGCGAATGGACCCTGGTCGAGAACAGCCAGGTGGCCGACCTGACACTCGATAACGGTGCCGTGCGCTTCGGCGGGCCGGGCGAATTCTTCACCCTTGCCGTGGACAACCTGGCAGGCAACGGCACCTTCATCATGGAGGCGGACTTCGCTTCGGCGCAATCGGACTTCCTCGACGTGACGGGCAGCGCCAGTGGCAACCACCAATTGTTGATCAGCGCCAGCGGCAGCGATCCGTTGGCGACCAACAGCCTGCACGTGGTGCACACCGCCGCCGGCGATGCACAGTTCTCGCTGCAGGGCGGCCCCGTGGACCTTGGCGCCTATTCCTACGACCTGGTGCAACAAGGTGACAACGACTGGTACCTGGACGCGACCACCCGCACGGTCAGCCCCGGCACGCAGACGGTGATGGCACTGGCCACCGTCGCGCCGACCATCTGGTACGGCGAACTCGGCGTGTTGCGCAGCCGGATGGGTGACGTGCGCCGCAACCCTGGCAAGGCCGGGGGCTGGGTACGCAGCTACGGCAACCAGCTCAGCGTTTCGGCGGCCTCTGGCGCGGCCTATCAACAGCGCCAGCAAGGCCTGTCGATCGGTGCCGATGCGCCACTTGCCGCGGGCGATGGCAACTGGCTGGTGGGCATCACGGCTGGTTACAGCAAATCCATGCTGAATCTCGACCGCGGCTCGTCCGGCAGCGTCGACAGCTACCATGCCGGTGCCTACGCCACCTGGCTCGACCGCGAAAGTGGCTACTACGTCGACACCGTGGCGCGTCTCAACGGTTTGCGCAACGAGGCCGACGTGCGCCTGAGCGACGGCAGCAAGGCCAAGGGTGACTACAGCACCCTGGGCGCCGGTGTATCGCTGGAAGTCGGGCGTCAGCTGGCATTGGCCGATGACTGGTTCCTCGAACCCTTCGCCCAGGTATCCGGGCTGGTGGTACAGGGCAAGGAGTACAGCCTGGACAACGGCATGCACGCCGACAGCGCAAGCACCCGCTCGCTGCTGGGCAAACTGGGCACCACCGTCGGGCGCACCTTCAGCGCAGGCGAAGGCCGAAGCGTACAGCCCTACCTGCGGGTAGCGGCGGTTCACGAGTTCGTCAACGACAACCAGGTCAAGGTGAACGACAACCGCTTTGGCAACAACCTGTCCGGATCGCGTGGCGAAATCGGCGCTGGGGTGGCGGTCGCCTGGGACGACAAATGGCAGGCCCACGCCGACTTCGACTACAGCCATGGCAGCAAGCTCGAACAACCCTGGGGCGTGAGTATCGGCGCCCGCTACAACTGGTGAACACTTGAGGGAAGGCCAACGTGCCTTCCCTTTTCTTGCTTGGAGAAGGAGAAGGTCGATGGCACGGAACAAATACCCTGTTGAACGCAGCGTTACTGCAAACAACACCCCCGACCCGGAAACGGCCCTGCTCGTCCCCCCCACCGTGCCCAGGCTGGTGCCAGATGTTGAAGGGGGACAACCCAACACAGTCGACTTCAGGGCGGTTTTCTTCCCCTTGCGGGTGGAGATCCCGATGTGGGCCCACTCGAACCCAAGCGAAGACGACAACGAGTACCTGTACCTTTACTGGAACGATGTAGAGGTCGACAAGAAGACATTCAGCAAACCCATCCGACCTGAAGAGCTGTTCATGGAGATACCTCGGCTCAAGCTGGTCGAAGGCGAGCACCGGTTGCACTATGCGGTGACGCTTTTCAACGACCAACATGTGGATTCACGGCCACTGGATATCTACATTGACAAGACGCCGCCGTCGCTCGACCCCATTGACGACACCCTGAGGCTTCCCGACTACGTGATCCGCTATGGGGTCACCGATGTATACCTCGAGGACAACGACGACAAGCTCGAAGGCACTGTTCCCCCGTACCTGGGTGCGGAGCCAGGCGATGTTGTGAAATGGTTCTGGAGCGACAACCCTGCCGGGCAGGACATGGTCAACATGATGACCTTGACCTCCGAGCACATCGAAACCCAGGGCACGCAAAGTAGCAGCAAATCGATAGCCTTGATCTTCCCGGGCAACTTCATTCGCCAGTCCGGCAGCGGCACGCGTTTCGTCCGGTATGAAGTGCAGGACCGAGCCGGTACAGCCACCCAGCGCTCGCTGGCGCTCGCGTTGAAGTCGGACGCTACCCCACCGCCACGCATACTGCTACCGCCACGCATCAAGGAAGCGAGTGGCAATGAGTACTACAGCACACTGGAGCCGGCCAGTGCACAGAATGGCATCACACTGGTCATCCCTGAGGATGTGTTGATCAGGCCCAATGAAACCGTCACCGTCTATTGGGGCGAACAAGGGACCCTGGGGGGCTACTCCACCAGCACACCCATAGAGCCAGCTGGCCGTGAGTTCCTGATCCCGCGGGTACATGTGCCACCGCACATTAACGACCGCGCCGAGCTGCACTATCAGATCAACAGCCCTGGCGTGCCGCAATCCCCTTCGCACTTTGTCACGGTACTAAAGATCGAAGGCCTGCCCTACGTGCAGTGCAGCGCTATAAGCGACCGTGTGCTGAACCTGCACAACCTGCAGAGCGCCACCTTTACCCTGGACGACTGGCCCTTCCGGCATACATCGCAGTTCGTCAATGCCTGGATCGAAGGGGTGGACCGCAACGACGTGAAGCTTGAAATAAGGTTGCAGATTGCCACCGAGAAGGCCGTGCCTACCGAAGCGGGCTTGATGGTGCTGGGTACCGTCCCGAAAACCGAGCTGTTGAAACTGGCGCTCACCTATCAGTTCCGGGTGGTGGTCGAAGTGTCGTTCAACGACAAGGTGAGCTGGCTGAAATTCCCCAGTGTGGAGGCCCAACTGGAAGACAACGCATAAAGCGGCGCAAAAAAAAACGCCACTCGCAAGAGTGGCGTTTTTTGTATTTGGAGCGGGAAACGAGACTCGAACTCGCGACCCCGACCTTGGCAAGGTCGTGCTCTACCAACTGAGCTATTCCCGCAATGTGAAGCTTTACCGCTAATCGGCGTGAAGCGCCATGAAGACCTTC
>Ga0213829_1000441_pt1 | contig 39719 bp, 31 predicted proteins | sample MC6MC0896MG_FD_180665 | JGI IMG/M metagenome (GOLD analysis project Ga0213829, IMG submission 180665) | Enriched soil aggregate microbial communities from Iowa State University, Ames, United States - MC6-MC0896-MG | ecosystem: Environmental > Terrestrial > Soil > Unclassified | place: USA: Iowa... | reverse complement strand
CCGGCTCTCGGCGGACCGACGCCTGCTGTTTGGTGGGGCCTGCCATTATTCCGGGCGCGATCCGGTAGACATCGCGGCCTATATGCGTCCACAAATGCTCAAGGTGTTCCCGCAACTGTCGGACGTGCGCATTGATTATCAATGGGGCGGCAAGATTGGCATCACCGCCAACCGCTTTCCCCAGGTCGGGCGTCTGAGCCAGCATCCGAACGTGTTTTACGCCCAGGGTTACTCGGGCCATGGCCTGAACGTGACCCACTGGTGCGCCAGGCTGTTGGCCCAAGCGATCCATACCGGACACAGCAAGGGGTTCGATGTGTTCAGCGCCGTGCCGCACATGACCTTCCCAGGCGGGCCGATGCTGCGCTCGCCGCTGCTGGCGCTGGGGATGTTCTGGTATCGCTTGCGGGAGTTGGTTGGCTGACATTCGAATGACCACCGCATCCCCCTGTAGGAGCCGGCTTGCCGGCGAAGGCGTCTTCAAAGGCGGTGCAGAGCTCAAGGCCGCCTTCGCCGGCAAGCCGGCTCCTACAGGGGGGCATCGGCGGCTTGATTAATTCGTTACGACATCATGCCCCAGCGCCTCGTTCAACCTTTCGATTTGCTCAATCGCAAGGCACTTCTATATTGAGGGGGTGCTCTGAATTTCCTGACTCCTGGCGAGTGCGGCCTATGGCTACGACTGACCACCTGATCATCTGCGAGCACTGCGACTGCGTGTATGAAAAAGTCACGCTCGCCAAACATCAAAAAACCCTGTGCGCGCGTTGTGGCGGCGTGCTTGAGCGCTATAACGGCCTTTCGGTGGAACAGCGCCTGGCACTGAGCTTCACGGCGGCTGTCCTGTGGATTTTCGCCAATTTCTATCCCGTCATGAGCATCAGCCTCAAAGGCCTGAAAAACAGTGCCACGCTCTGGGATTCGGTGCTGGCCCTCAGTCAGGGACCGATCACTTTCATTGCGCTGGTGGCGGCGATTTCGATGATCATCGCACCGGTGTTCCAGCTGTTGTTGCTGATCTGGGTCCTGAGTTTCGCCCTCGCGAACCAGCGCTCGCCCGGCTTCCGGTTCTGCATGCGCTGGCTGGAAACCCTGCGACCCTGGAGCATGCTGGAAGTCTGTCTGCTGGGGGCCATGGTCGCGGTGTTCAAACTCGCCGGATTGCTCGATGTGTTGCCGGGAATTGGTCTGTTCGCCCTGGCGGTGCTCAGCTTGATGATGATCCGCATTGCCGGACGCGATATCCGCGAACTGTGGGACATCCTATGACGAGGCCGCCGCTCGCCAGCGAACTCAACCTGTGCCTGTGCCACAGCTGCGGCCTGGCGTGTGACATCACCCATGACCCCCATGAATGCGAGCGCTGTGGCGCGCCGCTGCACCGGCGCAAGACCGACTCGCTGACCCGGACCTGGGCGTTCCTGCTGGCGTCGCTGATATTTTATGTGCCGGCCAACCTGTTGCCGGTGATGAACACCACCATGCTCGGTTCCGGTTCCGAGAGCACCATCATGGGCGGCGTGCTGGAATTCTGGCAGCACGGTGCCTGGGACATCGCCCTGATTATCTTCATCGCCAGCATCGCGGTGCCCGGCGTCAAGTTCGTCGCCCTGACGATGCTGCTGGTGACTGTCCAGCGCGGCAGTTCCTGGGCGCTCAAGGAACGCTCGAAGCTGTACCGATTCGTCGAACTCATCGGCTACTGGTCGATGCTTGACGTGATTGTCGTTGCCCTGGTGGCGGCGCTGGTGAAGTTCCAGGCCCTGGGCGATATCGAACCACGCCTGGGCATTCTGTTCTTTGGCCTGGTGGTGGTGTTCACCATGCTGTCGGCGATGAGTTTCGACCCGCGCCTGATCTGGGACAAGCAGGATAAAGCACGCAATAACCCACCCAACGAGGAGGTCATGGATGAAGTCGCAAGCCACTGACGGGCCGCAGGCCCCCGGCCATGCCCCAATCAAGACCCGCCGTTTCAGCGTATCGCTGGTGTGGATCGTGCCCATCGTCGCCGTACTGGTGGGGATCTCATTGGTGGTGCACTCGGTCATGCAGGAAGGACCGACCATCACCGTCACCTTCAAGACCGGCAGCGGCCTGACGGCCAACAAGACCCAGGTCAAATACCGCAATGTGGTGATCGGCGTGGTGTCCGACGTGGCATTGAGCAACGACCAGAAGAGTGTCAACGCCACCGTCAAACTGGCCAAGCAGGCGGAAAGTTTCACCCGTGAAGACTCTCAGTTCTGGGTGGTGCGCCCGCGTATCGGGGCCGGCGGGGTTTCGGGTATCGATACCCTGCTCTCCGGGGATTACATTGGCGCCGATATCGGCCAGTCCAACACCCGTGCGAAGACCTTCACCGGATTGGAGAACCCGCCCCCGATCACTTATGGCGAACCGGGCAAGCGCTTCACGCTCAATACCCAGGACCTCGGTTCACTGGACATCGGCTCGCCGGTTTACTACCGCAAGATTCCGGTCGGCCAGGTGGTGGCCTATGCCCTGAACGCCGACGGCAAAGGGGTGAATATCGAAGTATTCATCCATGCGCCCAACGATGCCTACGTCACCGAGAACACCCGGTTCTGGAATGCCAGCGGCATCGATGTCAACATCGGCGCCAACGGCGTTGCGGTGAAGACCGAGTCGTTATCGTCCTTGCTGGTCGGCGGTATCGCATTCCGGGCTCCGGAATACAGCCCCAACGATCAGCCGGCCAGCGAAGATAAAGCCTTCGACCTGTTCGAAGACCAGCAAACCGCCCTCGCCCCGCCCCACGGCAAGGCGCAGTATCTGAGTTTGCGTTTCGACCAGGCGTTGCGCGGGCTCAAGGTCGATGCACCGGTGGAATTTCTTGGCATCGAATTTGGCAAAGTGGTGTCGATCAATCTGGATTACGATGCGAAAAAGCGCAGCTTTCCGGTCAATGTCGGCATTCTCATCTACCCGCAACGCCTCGGTACGGCCCACACCAAAATGCTCAAGGCCTTGAATCATGATCCCAATGATGAAGCCGCCGGCGTGCGGTTGATGGGCAGCTTTATCGAGAACGGTCTGCGGGCCCAGGCCCGTAGCGGCAATCTGTTGACCGGCCAGCTGTACATCGCGCTCGATTTCTACCCCAAGGCGGAGAAAGTCGCGTTCGATCCGAGTGCCCGTCCTGTCAGCATTCCAACGATTCCCGGCAGCCTCGAGCAGTTGCAGGAAAAACTCGAGGGCATGGTCACCAAGATCAACAACCTGCCGATCGAGCGCATTGCCGGCAACCTCGACAGCAACCTCGTCGAACTGCGCAAAGGCCTGACGCAATTCAATGCCAAGACCCTGCCCGGCGTGCAATCCACTTTGGGGGACGTCAGCAAGACTCTGCAATCGGCGAGCTCGACCCTGGCCGAAGATTCACCACAGCGGGAGCAGCTGACCCAGACACTCGACGAGTTGGGACGCATGTCGCGCTCCCTGCGCGAACTCTCGGATTACCTCGGCCGGCATCCGGAATCGCTGCTGCGCGGTCGTCCTAACAATGCCGCACCAATGGATCTGCAAGCGCCACCGCGCAATTGAGACAGGAGCATCAACCATGGCTTTTCCGCTGAAGATCACCTTGGCCACCGCGCTGCTACTGCTCACCGCTTGTCGCAGTGACCCGATCCAGTTTCACACCCTGGTCCCTACACAACCGGGCAGCCCTTCGAAGTCCCCTGTGGCGGATATCCAGATCGAAGCGATCAGCGTACCGCCCCAGGTCGATCGTCCGCAGATCGTCATTCGCCAGGGCAGCAGTGGCCTGGCGATCCTGGAAACCCAATGGTGGGCCGCGAGCCTGGTGGATGAGTTGAGCAGCGCCTTGCAAGATCAACTGGTCAACGGCAATTCCCGACGCAAAATGTCGGTGCGGCTCGATGTACAGCGCTTTGACTCGATACCCGGTCAGTACGGCCTGATCGATGTCAAATGGCGCCTGCGCAATATGGGTGAAAGCGACAACGCGCCGCTGACGTGCCGCAGCACCTTACAGACGCCTTCAGGGCCGAGCATCGATGATTTGGTGGCGGCCCAGCAGAGTAACGTCCGACGCCTGGCCGCGCTGATCACCCAGGCAGCGAACGGAACACAACGAGGTTGCCCACCCGCCCAGTGACCCGACGATTTTTTCTTCCTGCGCATGACATTTTGCCGCGCTCAAACCTGCAAATGATTCGTATTGGCCTACAATAATTGACGACCGTCCGATTCACGTCTGCGTGCATGATGCTAACCCACAGGAGCTGTCCCGGCATGATCCCCCCTATTCCGTCATTTCTTAAGTTCGCAGTGCTGACTGCCGCGCTGTTGAGCGCCGGCCATGGGTACGCCGCTGATGCCGACGGTATCGTGGTCTACAACGCCCAGCACGAAAGCCTGACCAAAGCCTGGATTGCAGGCTTTACCCAGGAAACCGGGATCAAGGTCACCGTGCGCAATGGTGACGACACCGAGATGGGCAATCAGATCGTGCAGGAAGGCGCGTCCTCCCCGGCGGATGTGTTCCTGACCGAGAACTCCCCGGCCATGGTGCTGGTCGACAACGCCGGGCTGTTCGCACCGGTGGCACCGGCGACCCTTGAACAAGTCGACGCGGCTTACCGTCCGGCCCATGGCAAATGGGTGGGCATTGCCGCGCGCTCAACGGTATTCGTCTACAACCCGGACAAGCTGCGCGCAGCCGAACTGCCCAAGTCACTGATGGACCTCGCTGGACCGGACTGGAAGGGCCGCTGGGGCGCTTCGCCGGCTGGTGCCGACTTCCAGGCGATCGTCGCCGCCGTGCTGTCGCTGAAGGGTGAAGCCGCGACCCTGGAATGGCTGAAAGGGATGAAAAGCAACTTTACCGCGTACCGCGGCAACAGCTCCGTGCTCAAGGCGGTCAATGCCGGCCAGATCGACAGCGGCGTGATCTACCACTATTACCGGTTCGGCGATCAGGCCAAGACCGGTGAAAACAGCAAGAACACCGCCCTGCACTACTTCAAGCACCAGGATCCCGGCGCCTTTGTCAGCCTTTCCGGTGGCGGCGTGCTGGCGTCCAGCAAACACCAGGATCAGGCTCAGGCCTTCCTCAAATGGGTGACTGGCAAAGACGGCCAGGCCATCCTCAAGACCGGCAATTCGTTCGAATACGCGGTGGGCAAAAACGCCGAATCCAACCCCAAACTGGTGCCTTTGCAACAGCTTGACGCGCCGACAGTCGACGCTTCGAAACTCGACAGTAAAAAAGCCGTGGAGCTGATGACTCAGGCAGGACTGCTTTGATTGATGCCTGAAACGCTACCGGCGGGTGTCGCAGAGGCGATCCCGCCCCGGTTACGCCGACGTTCCCGTGGTCTTTTTGCGGGGCTGGGCGGTGCGTGGGTTATCGGTTTGTCGGTGCTGGTGTCGCTGCTGGCACTGCTGCCGATCGCTTTCGTCATCGGCGTGTCCTTCGAGACGGGCTGGGCGAGGCTGGTGCCGCTGATATTCCGGCCACGGGTCGGCGAGCTATTGATCAATACCCTGTTGCTGGTGGTGATCACGATTCCATTGTGTGTGGTGCTCGGGGTGGCCCTGGCCTGGCTCACGGAGCGTACCGACATGCCGGGGCGGCGCTGGTGGTCATTGTTGGCCACCGCGCCGCTGGCAGTCCCCGCCTTCGTCCACAGCTATGCCTGGGTCAGCCTGGTGCCACCGATTCATGGGCTGTTTGCCGCCGTTCTGGTCTCGGTGATCGCCTACTTCCCGTTCCTGTACCTGCCCATAGCGGCATCCCTGCGACGGATCGACCCAACCATCGAAGATGTCGCCGAGTCTCTGGGGCTCAAGCCCTGGGCGGTATTTTTCCGCGTGGTGCTGCCGCAATTGCGCCTGGCCATCTGCGGCGGCGCCTTGCTGGTGGGGCTGCACCTGCTGGCCGAATATGGCCTGTACGCGATGATCCGCTTCGACACCTTCACCACGGCGATCTTCGATCAGTTCAAGTCCACCTTCAACGGCCCCGCCGCCCACATGCTGGCGGGGGTGCTCGCCTTGTGTTGCCTGGCGATGTTGACCGCCGAATCCGCCGCGCGAGGCAATGCGCGTTATGCCCGCGTCGGGTCGGGCAGCCCCCGCGAACAGCGGACCGTGCGCCTGTCTGCCGGGCCAACGGTGCTGGCGCTAATGTTGCAGATCCTGACCTGCGCACTCGCGCTGGGGGTGCCGTTGATCACGTTGGGCAAGTGGCTGATCGCTGGCGGCATGCAAGTCTGGCAACTGAGCGAGTTGCTGCCGGCACTGGAACAGACGGTGCTCCTGGGCATCGGCGGGGCGATATTGACCACCTTGGCGGCCATCCCGATTGCCTGGCTGTCGATCCGCTCGCCGGGGCGGTTGCAGCGGGTGCTGGAAAGCTGTAACTACATCACCAGTTCGCTGCCGGGGATTGTCGTGGCCCTGGCGCTGGTGACCATCACGATTCATTTCGCCAGGCCGATTTACCAGACCACGATCACGGTGCTGCTGGCTTATCTGCTGATGTTCTTGCCCCGGGCGCTGGTGAGTTTGCGTGCCGGTATCGCCCAGGCACCGATCGAGTTGGAAAACATGGCTCGCAGCCTGGGTCGCTCCCCTGCCCTGGCGCTGTGGCTGATCACCTTGCGCCTGGCCGCTCCGGGTGTCGCCGCGGGCGCCGCACTGGTGTTTTTGGCGATTACCAATGAACTGACGGCCACCCTGCTGCTGGCACCGAACGGGACACGCACCCTGGCGACCGGCTTCTGGGCGTTGACCAGCGAAATCGACTATGCGGCCGCAGCGCCCTATGCCCTGCTGATGATCATTCTGTCGTTGCCGCTGACCGGCATTCTTTATCATCAATCCAAGCGAACGGCGGGCCGATGAACGCTCTCGAACTGCACTCGATCTGCAAGTCCTATGGTACCCAGACGGCCCTGGAAAACATCAGCCTGTCGGTTCCGGCAGGCAGTCGCACGGTGATTGTCGGCCCTTCAGGTTCGGGCAAGACCACCTTGCTGCGCATGATCGCCGGCTTCGAATTCCCTGATTCGGGCCGCCTGCTACTCAACGGTCAGACATTGGTCGACAGCACCCATGAGGTGCCAGCGCACCAACGATTGATTGGTTATGTTCCCCAGGATGGCGCCCTGTTTCCGCACATGACCGTCGCCGCCAACATTGGCTTCGGACTGTCGACCAGGGGCCATGAAAAACAGGAGCGAATCGCCGAACTGATGGACAGCGTGGCGCTGGACGCCAGCATGGCCAGCCGTTGGCCCCATGAGCTTTCCGGCGGCCAGCAGCAACGGGTGGCCCTGGCGCGTGCCCTGTCCCAACAGCCGCGCCTGATGCTGCTGGACGAACCGTTTTCGGCACTGGATACCGGCTTGCGCGCCGCCATGCGCAAATTGGTCGCGCGGCTGCTGGCCGATGCGGGCGTCACCACCATTCTGGTCACCCATGACCAGAGTGAAGCGTTGTCGTTTGCCGATCAGCTGGCGGTGATGCGTCAGGGCCGGCTGGTGCAGTCAGGTCATCCGCTGGACCTGTACCGCTATCCCGAGGATGAACAAACCGCGCTATTTCTCGGCGATGCGGTGGTTATGCCGGCCCGGATCGAAGCGGGCTGGGCCCATTGCGACCTGGGGCGGATTCCGGTGAACAATCACCGCAACAATCAATGCGCGCAGATCATGCTGCGGCCAGAGCAATTGCACCTGGTGAGCATCCAGACGAGTCCGGCAGAGGCCCTCGGCTGCCGCGCAGTGGTGACCGAGCGCGATTTCAGCGGCAATACCTGCACCTTGACGGTGGAGCTGCAGTCGCACGATTGCGCGCAACAGCCAGGTCGTTCCTTGATGGTGCGCAGTTCCGGCTTGTATGCGCCGCCCATGGGCAGCGCCGTTCACGTCTCGATGATCGGCCACGCCCACGTGCTGAGCGAAGCCTGACCTCTGCCCTTACAGATCGAAGCGATCAACGGCCCGCCGCCGCTCGTTGTCATCGCGCACGTCGTAGTTGGCGGTCGTCTGGATGTTGCTGTGATGCGCCAGCTTCTGGGCGATCGACAAGTCATGCTCTTCGATCACCCGGGTAATGAACGAACGCCGAAAGTCATGGGGCATGATTTTCACCCCCACTTGTGCGCCGCGCTGGCGGGCAATGTAATAGATCGCGTGCTTGGTGATGCGTTCGCGGGTGATGTGGCTGCCGCGGCGGATTCGATTGAACAGGAAAGGATCGTCCTCTTCGCCTTCCTTGAGTTGCGACCGGCGCAGCTCCAGCCAGGCATCCAGTTTGGCGAAGGCCCAGGCCGGTGCGTACTTGATCAACTGCTTGTTGCCCTTGGCAGTGACCCGCAGGCTGCGCTCGGCGAAGTCGACCTGATCAAGGTCAAGGTTCACCGATTCCGACTTGCGCATCCCCGAGCCGTACAGAATTCCGATAATCGCCGCGTCTCGCAAGCCTTGTGGCCGAGGATCGGCGGCACAGACCGCCATCATCTCCTGGATCAGCGTGCGCCGCAGATTGCGCCCCTGGGACAGTCGGGTACCGGATATACCCTTGACCGTTCGCATCTTCAACAAGTGTTCCTGACTGATCAGGCTCATGCGCCACGCTTCGTTCATCACCCCGCGCACGGCATTGACGTACAGCGAAGAGGTGTTGGGCGCGTAGCCGTCCGCGCGCAAGGTAGCCACCAGCGCAATCACATCTTCGGGCTGCAACTCATGCCAGGGAATCTCTTCGACATTCATGTCTTCGAAACCCAGGCGGTCGGCCGCGTCTTGCAAGACGTAGCGCATGGTCAACTGGCTGGACGGGGCCAGTCGCGCCAGATACAGGGTCAGCGGATTGATTTTTGGCGTAGGGGCAACAACAGCGGGTAAGTCAGTCAAACGAAACGGCCTTGAATGAAAAGTCCAAAGGAAAAGCACAACGATAGATGAAGATCTGGCAGTTACGCTGCCGGGCGTGGCCGGGAATGTGAATTGTCACGCCCGGCAGGTCAAGGTTAACGCGATAGATGAACTGAAACATGGCCCTGCTAATCCTGGATGGGTGTCGATCAGGACAGGAGAGCCTCCATGAAAATCAGTGTATTCGGTAGCGGTTACGTTGGCCTGGTGCAAGCCGCCGTCCTGGCTGAAGTCGGCCACGACGTGGTGTGCATGGACATTGACCCGCAGAAAGTCGAGTTGTTGCAGCAAGGCCATGTAAGTATTTTCGAACCGGGGCTGGCCAGCCTGGTGCGTGAAAACCTGGACGCCAGGCGCCTGCAGTTCACCACTGACGAGAAACTCGCGGTACAACATGGCCAGGTGCTGTTCATAGCCGTCGGTACCCCGTCCCGAGACGATGGCTCGGCGGATTTGCGCTACGTGATGGCAGTGGGCGAAGCGGTGGCGCGTCATCGTGAACAACCGGTGATTCTGGTGGAGAAGTCCACAGTCCCGGTGGGCACCGGCGATGCCTTGCGCGCGCATATCGACAAGTACCTGCTCAAGGTCGGCCGGCTGTTGCAGTTCGATATTGTTTCCAACCCGGAGTTTTTGAAAGAAGGCTCGGCCGTGGCCGATTGCCGGCGCCCGGACCGGATCATCATCGGCTGCGAACGTGATGATATACGCGAGGTGATGCGTGACCTCTATGGGCCGTTCAACCGCAACCACGACCGCATCATGTTCATGGACCTGCGCAGCGCGGAGCTGACCAAGTACGCCGCCAACGGCATGCTGGCGACCAAGATCAGCTTCATCAACCAGATCGCTGAACTGGCCGAACACCTGGGCGCCGACATCGAATCGGTACGGCTGGGCATCGGTGCCGACTCGCGCATTGGTTACCACTTCATCTACCCCGGCTGCGGTTACGGCGGCTCGTGTTTTCCCAAGGACATGCGCGCCCTGATCCACAGCGCCGATCAGGCACAGTGCTCCAGCGACTTGTTGCAAGCGGTGGAGGCCATCAACCAGCGGCAGAAACACAAGCTGTTTGAGCGGATCAACGCATTCTACCAAGGTAAGTTGCGCGGCAGGACCTTTGCCCTGTGGGGCCTGGCGTTCAAGCCCAATACCGATGACATGCGCGATGCGCCGAGCCGGGTGCTGCTCGAAGCGCTGTGGTCCGCCGGGGCCAAGGTGCGTGCGTTTGACCCGGAGGCCATGGAGGAAACCCGGCGGTTGTATCCCGATCAATCGAAGTTGATGCTCATGGGGACGCCGGAAGCGGTGTTGTCCGGTGCCGACGCGTTGATCATCTGTACGGAATGGCAGCAGTTCAAGGCGCCGGATTTCAACCTGATTCAGCAGCGGCTCAAGGCGCCGGTAATCTTCGATGGCCGCAACCTGTATGACGCCGAACGCCTGGCACGCGCGGGTTTCCTGTATTTCCCGATGGGGCGCGGTGAATCGCGCAAGTTGCCGATTCCATTGCAACAGTGGCCCGTGGCGCACGTCGTCGCGCAATGACCGGACGCGGACTTTGTAGGTGATCTGCGGTTACCTGCTGTTGCACTCCCCTGCACCCACGATGTTTTATGCCTTGAGCGCGCTGACGGCCATGGGTGGTTTTCTGTGTTTCATGAGTGGGCGCCGAGTCGCCATGCATCAAAAATAATGAATTGAAACTTCATTAATATGAATTTGTCAGTATCAGGATTGAACGGCACACTGTGCACGTTCCTTCCCCAATAGTTGGAACACTTCAAGGGCTTTCTGGGTATTCCAGCTAAGCCTTTTTTTTGCCTCGATTTTTCTACGGATCCTGTGTCTCATGTTCGCTCGCTGGTTACCTGCCGCCATCAATACCCGTCCTTCCGAGTGGAGCCGCGCCGCCATCGGCATGTCCCTGGGCACGATGTTCAGTGTCTGGCTCTGCAGCCAGGTCTTCGGCATGCAGGTGGCGCAGCATCTGATCGGGCCATTGGGTGCCTCGGCCGTGTTGCTGTTCGCCGTGTCCTCCGGGGCACTGGCCCAGCCGTGGTCGATTCTTGGCGGGTATCTGAGCGCAGGGGTGGTCTCGTTGCTGGTGGCGCATGTGCTCGGGCGGACCCTCGGCAGCGCTTGCCTGGCGGCGGGCATGGCGCTGATTCTGATGTGCTGGCTGCGTTGCCTGCACCCGCCCGCCGGAGCGCTGGCATTGCTGTTGGTGCTTGCAGACCCGGCGACCATCGCCCTGGACTGGAAAGCCCTCGGCCCGGTGATGCTCAGCGGCTCGACCATGCTGCTCAGCGCCCTGGCCTACAACAACCTGACACGCATCCGCTACCCCAAGCGTGCCAGTGAACCGGTGGCTGTGGTGCCGGCCGATCACCCTCCGGTGGACAGCCAGGCTATCACCGCCCAGGATCTCAAGCTGGCCCTTGCGGAGATGGAGGCGTTCTTTGACGTTACCCCCGAAGACCTGGAGCAAGTGATCCATATCAGTGAGTTGCACGCCAAACGTCGCAGTATTGGTGAAGTGCTGAACCAGAATTACTGACGGCACCTGCATCCCTTTGGAAGCGGGCTTGCTCGCGAGCGTTGGGTCCGGCGATATTGATATCGACTGACACGGCCTCATCGCGGGCAAACCCGCTTCTACAGGTGAAGTCATGCAAATTTGCAGGAAGCACCTGCACATATCCCGGTTGTACATCATAAATTTGCACTGGTACGATCCAGCATCGCTCGTGCGCGAGCTTGTCTGTAAAAAAACAATAAAAGCAGGGAGTTACTGATGACTGCTCAGGTTTTTTCTCCGGGGACTTCGTCCATGGATGCCACGCAAAACGAAGTGCTGGCCGAGGTGCGCAACCATATCGGTCACTTGACCCTCAATCGCCCCGCCGGCCTCAATGCCCTGACCCTGGACATGGTGCGCACGCTGCAGCGTCAGCTCGACGCTTGGGCGCAGGATTCGCAGGTGCATGCGGTGGTCCTGCGCGGTGCCGGCGAGAAGGCGTTCTGTGCCGGCGGCGACATTCGCTCTCTGTACGACAGCTTCAAAAACGGCGACACCCTGCACGAGGACTTCTTCGTCGAGGAATACGCCCTCGACCTGGCGATTCACGATTACCGCAAACCGGTCCTGGCTCTAATGGACGGTTTCGTCCTGGGCGGCGGCATGGGCCTGGTGCAAGGCGCGGACTTGCGGGTGGTCACCGAGAAAAGCCGCCTGGCGATGCCGGAAGTTGCGATCGGTTATTTCCCGGACGTCGGCGGCAGCCACTTCCTGCCACGGGTTCCCGGGGAATTGGGGATCTACCTTGGCGTCAGCGGTGTACAGATTCGCGCGGCCGATGCGCTCTATTGCGGCCTGGCCGATTGGTATCTCGAGAGCAGCAACCTTGGCGCACTCGACGAGCAACTCGATCGGTTGCAATGGCACGACACGCCGCTCAAGGACCTGCAAGGCCTGCTGGCCAAACTTGCGGTGCAACATCTTCCCGATGCACCACTGAGCGTATTGCGCCCGGCCATCGATCACTTCTTCGCCCTGCCCGACGTGCCGAGTATTGTTGAGCAACTGCGTGAAGTAACGGTCGCCGACAGTCATGAATGGGCCGTGACCACCGCCGACCTGCTTGAAAGCCGTTCGCCGCTGGCCATGGCTGTGACCCTGGAAATGTTGCGCCGCGGCCGGCACCTGAGCCTGGAACACTGCTTCGCCCTTGAGCTGCACCTGGACCGTCAGTGGTTCGAGCGCGGCGACCTGATCGAAGGCGTGCGCGCCTTGCTGATCGACAAAGACAAGAGCCCGCGCTGGAATCCGCCGACCTTGCAGGCGCTGGACGCCGGGCACGTCGCGAGTTTTTTCAGCGGGTTCGACCCAAGCTGGAGCTGAGCCATGCACGATATCGAATTGAGCGAAGAACAAGTCATGATCCGCGACATGGCCCGGGACTTTGCCCGCGGCGAAATCGCACCCCACGCCCAGGCCTGGGAAAAGGCCGGCTGGATCGATGATGGCCTGGTAGCGAAGATGGGCGAACTGGGCCTGCTGGGCATGGTGGTGCCCGAGGAATGGGGCGGCACCTATGTCGACTACGTCGCGTATGCCCTGGCCGTGGAAGAGATTTCCGCTGGCGACGGTGCCACTGGCGCGCTGATGAGCATCCACAACTCGGTGGGTTGCGGGCCGGTGTTGAACTACGGCACCGAAGAACAGAAACAGACCTGGTTGCCGGATCTGGCCAGCGGCCAGGCCATCGGCTGCTTCTGCCTGACCGAGCCCCAGGCCGGTTCCGAGGCCCACAACCTGCGCACCCGCGCTGAACTGCGCGATGGCCAGTGGGTGATCAACGGTGCCAAGCAATTCGTCAGCAATGGCAAACGGGCGAAACTGGCCATCGTGTTCGCGGTGACCGATCCGGATCTGGGCAAGCGCGGCATCTCGGCGTTCCTGGTCCCCACCGACACTGCAGGGTTCATCGTCGATCGCACCGAACACAAGATGGGCATTCGCGCTTCCGACACCTGCGCGGTGACCCTGAGCAACTGCACGATTCCCGAAGCCAACCTGCTGGGCGAACGTGGCAAAGGCCTGGCCATCGCCCTGTCGAACCTCGAAGGGGGGCGTATCGGAATCGCGGCGCAGGCACTGGGCATTGCGCGTGCGGCATTCGAAGCAGCGCTGGCCTACTCGCGGGATCGGGTGCAGTTCGACAAACCGATCATCGAGCACCAGAGCATTGCGAATATGCTGGCCGACATGCACACGCGGTTGAATGCGGCCCGGTTGCTGATCCTGCATGCCGCGCGCTTGCGCAGTGCCGGCAAGCCTTGCCTGTCGGAAGCGTCACAGGCGAAGCTGTTTGCGTCGGAGATGGCCGAGAAGGTCTGTTCGTCTGCTATGCAGATTCATGGCGGGTATGGGTATCTGGAGGATTACCCGGTGGAGCGTTATTACCGGGATGCGCGGATCACGCAGATTTATGAAGGGTCGAGCGAGATACAGCGGATGGTGATTGCCCGTGAACTGAAAAATTACCTGGTGTGATGCCTTAAAAGCTTCGCTGGCAAGCCAGCTCCTACAGGGGAATGCGTACCCCTGTAGGAGCTGGCTTGCCAGCGAAAGCGTCCGCAAGAACGCTACATCACTTCCCTTTGAACTCAGCCTCACGCTTGGCAATAAACGCCGCCATCCCTTCTTTTTGATCCTGCGTCGCAAACGCCGCATGGAACACCCGACGCTCAAAGCGCACGCCTTCCGACAGGCTCACTTCAAAAGCCCGGTTGACGCTTTCCTTGATCATCATCGCAATCGGCAGCGACTTCGCGGCAATCTTGGCCGCCACTTTCAGCGCTTCTTCCAGCAGTTCATCCGCCGGCACGATCCGCGCGACGATCCCGCAGCGCTCGGCTTCCACTGCATCGATCAGACGGCCACTGAGGCACATTTCCATGGCCTTGGCCTTGCCTACGGCCCGGGTCAGGCGCTGGGTGCCGCCCATGCCCGGCAACACGCCCAGGTTGATTTCCGGTTGACCGAACTTTGCATTGTCACCGGCCAGGATGAAGTCGCACATCAACGCCAGTTCGCAACCGCCACCCAAGGCGAAACCGTTGACTGCGGCGATGATCGGCTTGCGGCGGTTGGCCACGCGGTCGCTGTCGCTGAACAGGTCGTCGAGGTAGATCTGCGGGTAGGTCAGCTCGGCCATTTCCTTGATGTCGGCACCGGCGGCGAAAGCTTTTTTCGAGCCGGTCAAAACGATGCAGCCAATATTCGAATCGGCCTCCAGGCCGTCGAGGGCATGGTTCAGTTCGCTGACAATCTGCGCGTTCAACGCGTTTAGCGCTTGCGGACGGTTCAGGGTAATCAGGCCAACGCGACCATGGGTTTCCAGCAAAATTGTTTCGTAACTCACAAGGGACTCCTTCTCAAAGATTGCGCGAAATGACCATTCGCTGAATATCACTGGTGCCTTCGTAGATCTGGCAGACACGCACGTCGCGGTAGATCCGCTCCAGCGGGAAATCGTTCAAGTAACCGTAACCGCCAAGGGTTTGCAAGGCCGAAGAGCATACCTTCTCGGCCATCTCCGAGGCGAACAGCTTAGCCATCGACGCTTCGACCAAAGCTGGTTTGCCGCTATCGCGCAGGGCCGCGGCGTAGTGCACCATCTGCCGGGCCACGGCGATCTGGGTCGCCATATCGGCCAGGCGGAACGCCACTGCCTGGTGTTCGATGATCGGCTTGCCGAAGCTCTCACGCTCACGGGCGTAGTCACGGGCCGCTTCGAACGCCGCGCGGGCCATGCCCACCGATTGCGAGGCGATGCCGACTCGGCCGCCTTCGAGGTTGGCCAGGGCGATCCGGTAACCTTCGCCCTCCTCGCCCAGGCGGTTGGCCAGCGGCACCTTCACGTCTTCGAACAGAATCTGGCAGGTGTCGGACGCGTGCTGCCCCAGCTTGTCCTCGACCCGTGCGACTTTGTAGCCTGGCGAGTCGGTCGGCACGATGAACGCGCTGATGCCACGCTTGCCGGCGGCAGGATCGGTCACTGCGAAGACGATCACTACCCCGGCGTTTTGCCCGGAGGTGATGAACTGCTTGCAGCCGTTGAGCACGTAGTGATCGCCGTTAAGCCGGGCGCGGGTTTTCAGGCCACTGGCATCGGAGCCGGCCTGGGGTTCGGTCAGGGCGAATGCACCCAGCATCGCGCCGCTGGCCAGCGGCTTGAGGAAACGCTCTTTCTGCTCGTCGTTGCCGTACTTGAGGATCGGCACACACCCCACCGAGTTGTGCACGCTCATGATGGTCGAGCAGGAACCGTCACCGGCGGCGATTTCCTCCAGGGCCATGGCGTAGGCCAGGTAACCGGTGTCGCAACCGCCCCATTCTTCCGGCACCAGCATGCCGAAGAAGCCCAACTGCGCCATCTCGCCGATGGCGTCCTTGGGGAAGTGATGTTCGCGATCCCATTCTGCGGCGAAGGGTTTCAGCCGTTCCTCGGCGAACTGCCGGGCCATATCGCGGATTTGTTGTTGGTCGTCATTGGGAATCATGGCAAATCCTTAAAAAACAAGCCGAATGCGAAAACCTGTAGGAGCTGGCTTGCCAGCGAAGAGGTCGTGTCAGTCGACATTGATGTTGAATGACACACCGCATTCGCTGGCAAGCCAGCTCCTACAAGGATTGGTGTCAGCCTCAGTACAGGCATTCCACGGCCATCGCCGTCGCTTCGCCGCCGCCGATGCAAATCGCCGCAACACCCCGCTTCAGCCCTTTCTGGCGCAGGGCCGAGAGCAGGGTCACGAGGATCCGCGCACCGGATGCACCGATCGGGTGACCCAGGGCACAGGCGCCGCCGTGGATGTTGATCTTCTCGTGGGGGATTTCCAGTTTGGTCATGGTCACCAGACTGACCACGGCGAAGGCCTCGTTGACCTCCACCAGGTCCACTTCGTCCAGGGACCAGCCGGTTTTCTTCATCAGTTTCTGGATCGCGCCCACCGGCGCCACCGGGAACAGGCCCGGGGTATCGGCAAACGCGGCGTGGCCGTGAATCACCGCCAGGGGTTTCAAGCCGCGCTTCTCGGCTTCGGAGCGGCGCATCAGCACCAGTGCCGCCGCGCCATCGGAGATCGAGCTCGAGTTGGCCGCAGTCACGGTGCCGCCGTCGCGGAACGCCGGTTTGAGCGAGGCGATCTTGTCCAGTCGGGCTTTCGGTGGCTGCTCGTCGTTGCTGATCAGGACCTGCTCTTTGCCCACGGTCACGGTAAGCGGCACGATCTCGTCCCTGAAGCTGCCGTCCTTGATCGCCTGCTGCGCGCGGGTGGTCGAGGCAATGGCAAACGCGTCCTGGGCTTCACGGGTGAACCCGTTGGTTTCGGCGCAATCCTCGGCGAAGGTGCCCATCAGGCGGCCCTTGTCGTAAGCGTCTTCCAGACCGTCCAGAAACATGTGGTCGAGTACGCGGCCGTGGCCCATGCGGTAACCGCTCCGGGCGCGGTCGAGCAGGTACGGCGCGTTGGACATGCTTTCCATGCCGCCGGCGACCACCACCTCGGCGCTGCCGGCGACCAGCATGTCATGCGCCAGAATGGCCGCTTCCATGCCAGAGCCGCACATCTTGTTCAGGGTGGTGCAACGGGTGGATTTATCCAGCCCGGCGCCCAGTGCGGCCTGTCGCGCCGGGGCCTGGCCGAGGCCGGCGGGCAGTACGCAGCCGAACAGCACTTCTTCGACCGCATCCGGCGCAATACCGGCGCGCTCAACCGCGGCTTTGATCGCTGCCGCACCGAGTTGCGGCGCGGTCAGGCTTTTCAGTTCGCCCTGGAAACCGCCCATCGGGGTGCGGACGGCGCTGACGATAACAATTGGATCGTTGGCAATAGTCATGACAAATCCTCTTTACTTGGCGGCCATGCGCAAGGCGCCGTCGAGACGGATCACCTCGCCATTGAGCATGCTGTTTTCAATGATATGCCTGACCAGCCCGGCATACTCGTCCGGTTTGCCCAGGCGCGGCGGAAACGGCACGCCTGCAGCGAGGGACGCGCGGACTTCCGGGGTCATGCCAGCCATCATCGGCGTTTCGAAAATCCCCGGGGCGATGGTCATGACGCGGATGCCGAAGCGCGCCAGTTCACGGGCGGCAGGCAAAGTCAGGCTGACGATCGCGCCCTTGGAGGCTGCGTAGGCGGCCTGGCCGATCTGACCGTCATAGGCAGCAGCCGAGGCGGTGTTGATGATCACACCGCGCTCGCCATCGGCATCCGCTTCGGTCTCGGCAATCGCCGCCGCCGCCAGGCGCAGCATGTTGAAGCTGCCAATCAGGTTGACGTTGATCACCTGGCTGAAATTGGCCAGCACGTGGGGGCCGGTCTTGCCGAGGATTTTCTCGCCGCGCACGATGCCTGCGCAGTTGACCAGGCCATTGAGCCCGCCGAACGCCTTGACCGTCGCCTGCACCGCGGCTTCGGCCGCCGCTTCGTTGCTGATATCGGCCACCACGCTTTGCGCGCCGAGACGTTGAGCCTGAGCGGCAACCGCCTCGGCGTTCATGTCCACCAGCATGACCTTGGCGCCGGCCGCGACCAGCATTTCAGCGGTGGCGGCACCGAGACCGGAAGCACCGCCGGTGACGAGAAAAACCTTGTTTGCGATCTGCATCATCGTGTCCTTGGATTCAAGCTTGAACGTTCTTCGCCGCAGCCTCTTGAGCCTTGGCGATTTCCTGGTTGCGCAAGATAAAGCGCTGCAACTTGCCGCTTGGGGTTTTCGGCAACTCGCTGACAAATTCGATTTCACGTGGGTATGAGTGCGCGGCCAGACGCTTGCGCACATGTTGGCGCAGTTCTTCGGCCAGCTCCGGTTCAGGACGGTATTGCGCGTTGAGCACCACGAAGGCCTTGACCAGCTCGGTGCGTTCCGGATCAGGCTTGCCGACTACCGCGGCTTCGACCACGGCCGGGTGTTCGATCAGCGCGCTTTCGACGTCGAACGGACCGACCCGGTAGCCCGACGTGGTGATCACATCGTCACTGCGACCGACGAAGCTGATGCTGCCGTCCGGGTTCCACTCGACGGTGTCGCCGCTCAGGTAATAGTTGCCGACGAAGGCTTTGGTCGGTGCGCCCTCGTAACCGCCGAACCAGCACATCGGCGACTGGGTACGATCGATGGCCAGGATGCCCGGCTGGCCGACGCCGAGTTCCTTGTACTCTTCGTCCAGCACCACGATGCGGTGGCCCGGCGAGGCAAATCCGGCGGCGCCCATGTGGATCGGGTGCTCCAGGCCGTGATGATTGCACAGCACCATGCCCAGTTCGGTCTGGCCGTAATGGTCGTGAATCACTACGCCGAGGTTGTCGGCGAACCAGCGGATCACTTCCGGGTTCAGCGGCTCGCCGGCGCTGCTGACGATACGCAGCTTGCCCTTGATCGAGCGTGCGAACTCGTTGCCACCGGCAATCAACAGGCGGTAGGCAGTCGGTGAGCCGGTGAGGTTGGTGATTCCATATTTGTTGATCACCCGGCAGGTGCTTTCAAGGGTGAACGGGCCATCGTAGAACGTGATCGGATGCCCAATGGCCATCGGCCCGGTCACGCCGAAATAGATGCCATAGGCCCAGCCCGGATCTGCGACGTTCCAGAACGCATCTTCAGGGCGCAAGTCCACGGCGTCGCGGATGTAGCTCTGGAAGGCGACAATGGCCTTGAGCGGTACCGACAGGGCTTTGGACGGGCCGGTGGTGCCCGAGGTGAACATCAGCAGGAACGGGTCTTCGCCGGTCAGCAGCACCGGCTCGCACTCGGCGGAATAATTGGCCAGTTCGGCCCAGAAACTGTAGTCGCCCTGCACGATGCCCTGCCCCTTGGGACCGGCGACGGTGACGATGGTCGGGCATTCGGCCACTTCGCTCAGTTTCGAGCGATTGACCGCGTCGGTGACCACCACTTTGGCACCTGAACTGCTCAAGCGATGCTCGATGGCTTTGGGGCCGAAGGCGGTGAACAGCGGCTGGTAGACCGCGCCGATGCGCCAGGTGGCGAACACGGTGATCAGCAATTCGATGTTGCGCGGCAACAGGCCTGCAACCTTGTCGCCCTTCTTCACGCCCTGGGCGAGGAGAAAATTGGCAAACCTTGCCGCTTTATCCTGCAGGTCGGTAAAGGTGTAGGTTGCGCTGGCGCCGTCCCGGCCTTCCCAGAACAGCGCGATGCGCCCCGGCAAGGCATGCCGGTCGCAACACTCGACACAAGCGTTGAGGGCGGTCAGATCGCCCGCGAGTGCGGCATCCACGGTGTGCTGATAATCGAACTGTGACGTGGCAGACAAGTAATCGCGCATTGCCAGAATCCCTGTGTCTTCTTATTAGGTTTGGAGGAACCGAAGTAACAGGGAAATACTCGCTCTACAGGGGGGGTGGGGCAATGGTCAAAGCTATCAAGTTGTCTGACTGGTTTGGCCAAGATCCCAGAGGTGTGGCGCCTGTGCTGACGCCTTCGCTGCGGTGCGGCGATCCGACAAGCCAGCTCCTACAGTGATTGGCGTTGTTCACAAGTTTCGTGTACGCCGCAGCCCCCTGTAGGAGCTGGCTTGCCAGCGAACGCGTCAGCCCAATCACCACAAAACCCGGATCAGCTCGCCTCGTTAAGAATCAAACTCCGATAATGCCCCGGATTCGACCCCGACCACTTGCGAAACGCCTTGTAGAACGAGCTGGCATCGGCAAACCCCAGGCGCGTGGCAATCTCGGTAAAACTGATGGAAGGCTCGGCCAGCCACACGATCGCCAACTCCTTGCGCACGCTGTCCTTGAGTCCCTGATAGGTCTGCCCTTCTTCGGCCAGGCGCCGGCGCAAGGTCGAGGCCGACATGCACAGTTGTTGCGCCAAAGCCTCGGTTTCGGGCCAATGTTCGGCAGGCAATTGCCGCAAGTCATGCTTGATCCGGTTGGCCAGGCTTTGCGGATCGCGGTACTTGACCAGGATATTGGCCGGCGCATGCGCCAGGAAACGCTTGAGTTCTTCAGCCGTGCGCTTGATCGGCAGATCCAGGCACTCGGCGGAGAAGATCATTCGCGTGCGCGGCCGGTCGAAACGCAGGTTTTCGGAAAACATGACGTGATAGTCACCACAGAAATCCGGTTCCGGGCAGCGAAGTTCGATGGCCAGGATGGGAATGCGCCGCCCTGCCAGCCAGCAGGCCACGCCGTGAACGATCATCCAGTAGGTGAAATAGGTGAAGGCCCGACGCGGGTCGTGGTCGTCCTCCAGCAACACGATCTCCGCCAGGCTCTGTTGGCGAACCAACTGGGCGGGCAGGTGTTCCAGCATCAGCGACAGAAAACCCAGGCCCGAGGCCAGGCCGGCGGCCAGGTTCGGCTGGACCATGGAGCAATGACAGAGAAATGCCAGGCTGCCGGACTTGAGCTTGCGCGGGTCCATGCCAAAAAACTCGTCGTCCCCACGCCGGGCCAGCAATCGCCACAGGCGCGCATACGCAGTGGCCGGGACTCGGGCCTCGGCGGTTTGCAACAGGGTCGGATCGATGCCGACCTTGTTCAACACTTCTTCAGTGGGAGCGCCAGGGAGGCAACTTTGCAACAGTGCTTCACGCACCAGTTGCATCGAAATGGTGTCTTTTTCCGACATTAAAGAATCCGATAGAGCAACCGCTCGATCCGCACCCTACTCACGCGTTTGAGAAATTTGGCCACCGCCGGCGGGTATTCCAGCAGTGTGTCGAGTTCCTGGTAGCGCTCGATGCGACGGGTGTGCTGGAAAATCTCCTCCAGCTCTTTTTTCCGCGGCTCGAGTAATTCGCCCTTGGGATCATCGATCAGCAGCGCGTTTTCCAGGTCCAGACGGAATGCCCGCGGGTTGAGGTTGTTGCCGGTCAACAAGGTGTAGCGCTGGTCGATCCACATGCCTTTGAGGTGATAGGTGTTGTCGCCGTCCTTCCACAGGTGCAGGTTCAACAGACCGCTGTCGATGCTGCGATGATGGCGTTTGGCGAAGCGCCGCAGGCTGATTTCGTACAGGTACGGCAGCGCGGCGATCACCTTGAACGGTTCGCTCGGCGGGATATAGAAATCGTTGGCAGTCTTGTCCCCGACCACGATGTCGATCTTCACCCCTCGCGCCAGGGCTCGGTTGATTTCGCGGGTAACCGCCAATGGCAGATTGAAGTACGGCGTACAGATCGTCAGTTGATCGCGGGCACTGGCGATAAGCTCGCAAATCACCCGGCTCAACGGGTTGTTCTTGCCCACGCCCAGCAACGGGCTGACGGTCAAGCCGTCTTTGGCGGCAGTGCCCGCCGTGGTGTCGTACGCCGCGTGCTTGAGGCGGCTGCGCAGGTCGCCGATGTCGTTGCGCAGGCTGCGGGTGGTCGGCAGGTTGGGCAGGTCCAGGCGGTGCACCGCCTTGGAGGCGATCAGGCCGTGCTGGATCAGGTGCTGCATCGAATCGGCCAGCGCGCTGTTGTGCAGCAGGTGATAACGGTCGTAGCGGTACTTGTCGAACTTGTGCAGATAGACGTTGTTTAGACTGGCGCCGCTGTAGATCACGCAGTCGTCGATCACAAAACCCTTCAAGTGCAGGACGCCGAACAGCTCTCGGGTCTGTACCGGAACGCCATACACCGGCACCAAGCTTTCATGGGTGCGGGTGGTTTCCTGATACCAGGCTGAGTTGCCCGGCTGCTTGCCGGCACCGATCAAGCCACGCTGGGCCCGCAGCCAGTCGACGACCACCACCACGTCCAGTTCCGGCCGCGCCAGTTTGGCGGCATGCAGGGCATCGAGGATTTCCTGGCCGGCTTCGTCCTGCTGCAGGTAGAGCGCGACGATGTAGATGCGCTGGGTCGCCTGGGCGATTTTTTCCAGCAGGCAACGGCGGAAACCGGCAGCGCCGGAAAGAATGGTGACGGCATCGGCGGTCAGCGGAAAACTGCGCAGTTTGGGCAGCAGAGAGCGTTTGAAAAGCGACGGCATAGGGCTCGCAGTGGGTCGAATCCGAAGAGCTTGAGAGCTTACACCATGGATGGGTTTGGGTCTTGTATGGGGCTTGTCTGGTTTGATGGTGTCTGTTCTGGCGCCTTCGCTGGCAAGCCAGCTCCTACAGGGGTCAGTTCACCCTGTAGGAGCTGGCTTGCCAGCGAAGGCAATTTCACAGGCGACAAAAATATCCGCTTGACCAAGGAGAACGATCGTTCTACTGTTTGTTCCATGAACGAAATAACCAGCAACGACACACGCGACATCATTCTGGATGTCACCGAAAAGTTGATCTATAAAAGTGGCATTGCCGCCACCGGCATGGACCTTCTGGTGAGAACCGCCGGCGTCTCCAGAAAGAGTATCTACCGTTACTTCGCCAACAAGGAGGAGCTGACCGTCGCGGCCCTGCAGCGGCGCGATGTACGCTGGATGCACTGGTACAGGAGCGCAGTCGACCAGGCCGAAACGCCAGCCGGGCGGCTGCTCAACCTGTTCACCGTGCTCAAGGCCTGGTTCGCCTCCGAAGGCTTTCGTGGCTGCGCCTTCATCAACACCAGCGGTGAAACCGGCGACCCGCAAGACCCGGTTCGCCTGGTTGCCAAAGACCACAAACAGAAGCTGCTCGACTACCTGCGCGAGCTTTGTACCGAACATGGCGCCACAGACCCGGATACGCTGGCCAGACAGCTGCTGATCCTGATCGATGGTGCCATTACCGTGGCGCTTGTCATGGGTGATCACAGTGCCGCCGATAATGCGCAATGCATGGCGCGAAAGTTATTGGACCTGTAACACTTCAAATAAGCCCGACAACTTGCTTGAACGTTAATCTACCAGGGAGACTTTAAATGTCTAACGCCGAAGTTCGTCCGCCATTACCGCCCTTCACCCGTGAATCGGCCATCGAGAAGGTTCGCCTGGCCGAGGACGGCTGGAACTCACGTGACCCGGAACGGGTATCGCTGGCCTATACCCTCGACACCCGGTGGCGCAACCGCGCCGAATTCGCCAGCAACCGCGAAGAAGCCAAAGGCTTTCTGACTCGCAAGTGGGCCAAGGAACTGGACTATCGCTTGATCAAGGAGCTCTGGGCCTTTACGGATAACCGCATCGCCGTGCGTTACGCCTACGAATGGCACGACGACTCGGGCAACTGGTTCCGGTCCTACGGCAATGAGAATTGGGAGTTCAATGAAGACGGTTTGATGGCCAACCGGTACGCCAGCATCAACGACATGCCGATCAAGGAAAGCGAGCGCAAGTTCCACTGGCCGTTGGGGCGTCGTCCGGACGATCATCCAGGCCTGTCCGACCTCGGTTTCTAGACCACACCGCCCCCTGTAGGAGCTGGCTTGTCGGAACGCCGCACCGCAGCGAAGGCGGCCTCAAGCCCTGCACCGCCCATGCAGACGCCTTCGCCGGCAAGCCGGCTCCTACAGGATTTAGCGTTGACCACGATTCATCGATACACAGGCGATCATGTAGGAGCTGGCTTGCCAGCGAAAGCGGCCTCAAGCCCTGCACCGCCCATGCAGACGCCTTCGCCGGCAAGCCGGATCCTACAGGGTTGGCGTTGACCACAATTTGTCGGTGCGCAGCCGATCATGTAGGAGCTGGCTTGCCAGCGAAGGCGGCCTCGAGCCCTGCGGCGCCGATGCAGACGCCTTCGCCGGCAAGCCGGCTCCTACAAAAGCAAACGCGATCACCCACGCTTACACAAACAAACGCGGTCGCCCACAACCATGGATATAGGTAAGATACCGGCCCTCCCCCGCAGCCTCTTCCTGCGTCCTGCCGAATAAGCCGATTCCATGCCTTTCGAACTCAGCGTTGACCTCACCACCCTGGCCATCCTCGCCCTCGTCGCTTTTGTTGCCGGTTTCATCGACGCCATCGCCGGCGGTGGTGGTTTGTTGACCACGCCCGCACTGTTGACCGCCGGCCTGCCACCGCACCTGGTGCTGGGCACCAACAAACTCAGTTCGACCTTCGGCTCGGCCACCGCGAGCTTCACGTTCTACCGCCGCAAGCTGTTCCATCCAAGACAGTGGGTGCATGCCATCGTCGGCACCCTGGTCGGCGCCCTGACCGGTGCCGTGGTCGCCCATTACCTGCCCGCGGAATGGTTGAACAAGATGCTCCCGGTGATCGTCTTCGCCTGCGGCCTCTATCTGTTGTTTGGCGGCACGCCGAAGGCGCCGCTGGACAGCGATGCACCGATCAGGAAAAAGTGGCAGTCGAGCCAGGGTTTCAGCCTCGGTTTCTACGATGGCGTGGCCGGCCCCGGTACCGGGGCGTTCTGGACCGTCAGCAGCATGCTGATGTACCCCATCGACCTGGTGAAGGCCAGCGGCGTGGCGCGCAGCATGAACTTCGTCAGCAACATCGCGGCGCTGTCGGTGTTCGTGTTTTCCGGGCAAGTGGACTGGATCATCGGCCTGAGCATGGGCCTGTCGGTGATGGTCGGCGCGTTCTTTGGCGCTCGCACCGCCATCAGCGGCGGTGCGAAATTCATTCGCCCGGTGTTCATCACCGTGGTGTTGGGCCTGACCGTGCGGCTAGCCTGGCAACACTGGTTCAGCGTGGCCTAGGCGCCGCGCCACGTAGACGTCGATCAGGTATCGGGCAATCGAGCGTGACGCCGGCAACGGCGGCAGCTCGTTGACGTTGAACCACTGGGCGTCTTCGATCTCGTCTTCCTGGCACACGATCTCGCCTCCCGCGTACTCGGCATGGAAGCCGAGCATCATCGAATGCGGGAACGGCCAGCACTGGCTGCCCATGTACTGTATGTTTTTGACTTCGATCCGCACCTCTTCACGCACCTCCCGAACCAGGCAGTCCTCGGCCGACTCGCCCGGCTCGGCAAATCCCGCCAGGGTGCTGTAGACCCCGCTGACAAAACGCGGCGAACGCGCCAGCAGGATTTCGTCGCCACGGGTGATCAGCACGATCATGCTTGGTGAGATGCGCGGGTAATAGCGTAAATCGCAAGGCTCGCAGTACATCGCCCGTTCGCGCACGACCTGCCGGGTCGCCTGCCCGCAATTGCCGCAGAAGCGATGCTCGCGGGCCCAGGTGCCGATCTGCGCGGCGTAACCGAGCACCTTGAACACCCCGTGGTCGCCTTCGAGCATGAAGGCGCGCAAGCCCTTCCAGTTGCAGCCCGGCACTTCGCTGTGACTGCGCAGCTCCAGCAGATAGACCGGTTCACCCTCCAGGTGACCGATGCCGTGCTCGGCGAGGATCGACAGGTCCTGGCGTTTGAGCCACTCCCGTGGAAACAGCGCGCCATTGTCGTCGTACAGAAAGCCTTCGGGGCTGCGCGCCACGGCCCAGCCGCCGGGTTGATCGGTATCCAGTACTGCAGTGGTCCAGCGAGAAGTCATGTTAATCAATCCAGAAATTCAGGTTTCTGTTTGCTCATATGGGCGGCCATGGCCACGCGCAGATCGGTGGATTGCAGCATGGCGGCGTTCCAGGTGGCGACGTATTCGAGGCCGTCGTCGATGCGATGGTCGCGCATGTAGCTGATCATCTCCTTGGTGCCGCTGATGGCGATCGGCGACTTGCCGGCGATCTCGCGGGCAATGCCCATCACCCCGTCAAGCAGGCTGCCAGCGTCACTGTAGACGCGATTGACCAGGCCCATGCCCCGCGCCTCCTCGGCACCGAACGAGCGACCAGTGTAAGCCAGTTCACGCAGCATGCCGTCACCGATGATCCGCGGCAAGCGTTGCAAGGTGCCGACATCGGCGGCCATGCCGATGTCGATTTCCTTGATCGAGAATTGCGCGTCTTCGGCGGCGTATCGCATGTCGCAGGCGGCAATCAGGTCGATGGCGCCGCCCAGGCAATAACCCTGCACCGCCGCCAGCACCGGCTTGCGACATTGGTCGACGGCGTTGAACGACGCCTGCAGCGCCATGATCTTGCGCCGCAGCAGGCGCGCGTTACGCCCGACATCCTTGCCCAGCTCATTGGCCACGCCGGCCAGCATCATCAGGTCGATGCCGGAAGAGAAATGCTTGCCGGCGCCACTGAGCACCACCACACGGACTTCATCGGTGTCGTCGACCCATTGGAAAATCTCGATGATTTCGCTCCAGAACGCCGCGTTCATCGAATTGATCTTCTCAGGGCGATTGATCTGCACGTGGGCGATCTTGTCTGCCAGTTCGACGGTGAATGCGGTGTACTGAGCCATGGGAGTAATCCTTAACCGGGCATAAACGAGAGCCGAACTATACCAAGGCCGCAAGGTGCCTCGAAGGCAGCGGTTCGGCCAAAAGCGGGACCGATTGACGCACCATAAATGTGCATCAGCCTCGCGAGACCGTGCACGATAATGTGTCATCACTTCGATTTTTTTGGCGCCAAATCCTTGAAAAAGCCGCCCTTCGTCGGTGAATTGCGCCTTCCAAACGGGACGTCCGTACCTCTTTGGACCGATTGTCGAACAATTTTGCCATTCGCCCCTCCCCGCTCTAAGTTCTGGCCTAGACTCCTTTGCGCGAGGCAAAACCGGTCAGTCATAAAGTGAAAAAAAACTCGAAACTTTTACCCGTCGCGACGGGTCACCTGAAAGGGAGGAGTGTTGCGACTGGTGCAATCCTTGCAATGTCCATTTCAAGCGTTTCTGCTTCAACGCATGGGCAGCATTTGCTCTCCGATGCGTAGCGCGTTTGCGCCCGGTCAAGTGAATTGGCCATGGAACATCGTCTGCCAGACCTAAGAATTAGATCAATAACACGGGAGATTCATATGATCAGTGCGGCTTTAGATATTCAGGGAGAACGTGCTCATCAGCAGGTCGGCGAGTCGAGCGTCGTGAATACAGGCAGTGCCCAAACGATCAGCGTCCCGGGCACCAAGGCGCTGGCACCGGTTGCCAGGCACAACCCCAACAGAAAGAAAGTCTTGTTCGTCACCTCCGAAATTGCCGATCTGGTGAAGACCGGCGGCCTGGGCGACGTTTCAGCTGCGCTGCCCCGGGCCATGGCTCAACTGCACGATGTGCGTGTGCTGATACCCGGATACCCGCAGGTGCTGCACAGCGAAAACCCCATTCATATCATTGGTGAGCTGGGCGGTCACGCAGCCCTGCCCCCCTGCAAGATCGGGCGCATGGACATGCCCGATGGCCTGGTCATTTACGTGTTGATCTGCCCCGAACTCTACGAGCGCGAAGGGTCGCCCTACGGCGCCAACAACGGTCGCGACTGGCCGGACAACCATATCCGTTTCGCCCGACTGGGCCTGGCAGCCGCCGATATCGCCGCCAACCTCGCACAAATCCACTGGTGCCCGGACCTGGTGCACGCCCATGACTGGCCGGCCGGCCTGGCGCCTGCCTATATGCACTGGCGTGGACAGCGCACCCCGACCCTGTTCACCATTCACAACCTGGCGTATCAGGGCGTGACCAGTCTTGGGTCATGCCCGGAACTGGGAATCCCCACCCATGCCCTGCAACAGGACGGCATGGAGTTCTACGGCAAGATGTCGTTCCTCAAGGCCGGCATGGCCTATTCGAGCCATATCACCACGGTCAGCGCGACGTACGCCCAGGAAATCACCACCCCGGCCTTCGGCTGCGGCCTCGACGGTTTTCTCGCCGCCAAGACCCAGCAAGGTCTGCTCAGCGGTATCCCCAACGGCATCGATGAAAGTTGGGATGCGGCCACCGACCCTCATCTGTTCCGCCCGTTCAGCATCGGCGACTGGGAAGGCAAGGCCGTCAATGCCGCCCACGTTCGAGACCTGTTCGGCCTGGAAGATTCCGAAGGCCCGCTGTTTGCAGTGGTCTCGCGCCTGGTTTATCAAAAAGGCCTGGACCTGACCGAAGCCGTCTCCGAATACATCGTCGAATCCGGTGGCCAGATCGCGATCATCGGACGTGGCGAGCCGGAAGAAGAGCAAGCCATGCGTGAGCTGGCCCTGCGTTTCCCGGGGCAAATCGGCGTGCGCATCGGCTTCAATGAAACCGACGCCCGACGCATGTTCGCCGGCAGCGACTTCCTGCTGATGCCGTCGCGCTATGAGCCTTGCGGCCTGAGCCAGATGTACGCCCAGCGCTTCGGTTCATTGCCGGTGGCACGCAATACCGGTGGCTTGGCCGACACCATCGAAAACGGCGTGACCGGGTTCCTGTTCGACGAATCCACGGTTGAGAGTTACCAGGAAGCCCTGAGCCGCGCGTTCAAGGTATTCGCCTACCCCGACCTGCTCAATGCCATGCGCTGCCGCGCCATGGCCGCGCCGTTCAACTGGTGCAAGGCAGTCGAACCCTACGCCGAACTTTACGAAAAGCTGGTGGCTAAAGCACTGGGTAAATCGCACAGACAGTAAGAGGTTTTCAATAGATGCCGTTACGGACCCTTGAGACCTGGCCCCACGGCGCAATCATGCTGGACGCAGAACACACGCGTTTTGCCTTGTGGGCGCCAGATGCGTTTTTTGTCAGTGTCGAACTGGAAGATGGACAATCCTTGCCACTATTGCCTCAGGCTGATGGCTGGTTCGTGATCAACACCCGCTGCCCAGCGGGCACGCGTTACCGCTACAACATCGATGGGGAGCTGGAGGTGCCTGACCCGGCCTCCCGCGCCCAGGCCGGTGATATACATCTGCACAGCGTCGTGGTCGACCCCCTCGCCTATCGGTGGCAACACAGCAACTGGTTGGGCCGGCCATGGAACGAGGCGGTGATTTACGAACTGCACGTCGGTGCCCTCGGTGGTTTCAGTGACGTCGAGAAGCACTTGGCGCGCCTGGTCGAACTGGGGATTACCGCGATCGAACTGATGCCCCTGGCGCAGTTCCCCGGTGACCGCAATTGGGGCTACGACGGCGTCCTGCCCTACGCACCGCAATCCTCCTATGGCACCCCCGATCAACTCAAACACCTGATCGACACCGCTCATGGCCACGGCCTGGCGGTGATTCTCGACGTGGTCTACAACCACTTCGGCCCGGACGGCAATTACCTGCATCGCTACGCCAAGGGCTTTTTTCGCGAAGACAAGCACACCCCTTGGGGTGCGGCCATTGATTTCCGGCGGCGCGAGGTGCGGGACTTCTTCATCGAAAACGCGCTGATGTGGCTGCTCGAATACCGCTTCGACGGCCTGCGCCTGGACGCGGTCCACGCCATTGAAAGCCCCGACTTCCTCCAGGAACTGGCGCAGCGGGTCCGCCAGCAGACAGATCCGGCGCGCCATGTGTGGCTGACGGTCGAGAACGAGCACAACCAGGCCAGCCTGTTGCAGGAAGGCTTCGACGCGCAATGGAACGATGACGGCCATAACGCCCTGCATGTGTTGCTCACCGGCGAAACCGACGCCTATTACGCCGATTATGCCGACAACCCTACCGAGCAACTGGCTCGCTGCCTGAGCCAGGGTTTCGTGTTTCAGGGGCACGTCACCCGCAACGGCACCCCTCGCGGAGAACCCAGCGGTCACCTGCCGCCCAGTGCTTTTGTGCTGTTTCTGCAAAACCACGACCAGATCGGCAATCGTGCATTTGGCGAACGCCTGCATCAGCTGACCAGTCCCGAGGCCTTGAAAGCCGCCACGGCGTTATTGTTGCTGTCACCGATGATCCCGCTGATGTTCATGGGCGACGAGTTCGCCGCCGAAGAACCCTTCCTGTTTTTCACCAGCCACCATGGAGAACTGGCGGAACTGGTGCGTGAAGGGCGACGCAATGAATTTGCCGCGTTCAGTGCGTTCGCCGATCCGCATAAACGCGAGCAGATTCCCGATCCGAACGCGCGGCAGACGTTTGAAGCATCCCGGCCCAAATTGACCGCCACCCGGCAATCGGCCATGCAGGGCCTGTATCACCAACTGTTGCGGCTTCGGCATAAACACATCATTCCCCATCTGCCGGGTGCTGTTGCCTTGGGCGCCAAGGTACTGTCCGAGGGCGCGGTGACTGCGCGCTGGCAACTGGGCGATGGCAGTCAGTTGCGTATTGACCTGAACCTCAGCGACAAGCCCGTGGTCCACTCACCACAGGCCGACGCTTCGCTGCTGTTCGAACACCCACCTCAGTCGGCCGGCCTGTTGGATCAGGGCACGCTTGCCCCGTATTGCGCGCTAGTCAGCCTCACGGCCGCAGCCCCTATGCTACCCCCGGATGGAGAGCGCCAATGAGTGATGCGCAACTGGAAATACTGGCCAGCCGAGCTGGTTTGGCAGTCGACTGGATCGACGCCAACGGCCGCCCGCAGAAAGTCGCCCCAGCGGTTTTGCGCAACGTCCTCACCGGACTCGGCCACCCGGCCGGCTCCGCACAGGAAATCGACGCCAGCCTGCTGCAATTGCAGGAAGTGCAACAGACCCGTCACCTGCCGCCGCTGATGACCGCAGACGTCGGCGTGGGTCTCAACCTGGCGCATTACTTCGAGCCTCAAACGCCGTGCGAGGTCCATCTCGAAGACGGCTCGCGACTCAACCTCGAACTGGACGCCGAAGCAATTCTGCCCGGCCTGATTCCGGTCGGTTATCAACACGTCAGCATCGACGGACAATCCTTTACCCTGGCCGTCGCCCCGGCTCGCTGCTACAGCGTCGGCGATGCCGTGAAGAACCCGATCCCCCGTGCCTGGGGCCTGAGCGTGCAGCTGTACGGCTTGCGCCGTCCCGGCGACGGCGGCTTCGGTGACACCCAAGCCCTGGAAGACCTGGTCAGGGTCGCTGGCGAGCGTGGCGCCGAAGCGGTTGCGATCAGCCCGCTGCATGCGATGTTTGCCAACGACACCCATCGCTACAGCCCTTATTCACCGTCCAGCCGCCTGTTTCTCAATAGCCTCTACGCCGCGCCTGGGCTCATTCTTGGTGAACGCGCCGTGCGTACGGCGATCGATGCCACGGGGCTGGCCGCCGAACTCAAGCACCTGGAAGAGCTGCCGCTGATCAATTGGCCAGTGGCCGCCGAGGCCAAGCACCGTCTGTTGCAGGCGCTGTACGACGGCTTTGTCCAGGGCGAACACCCGCTGCATGCCGATTTCAGCAGCTTCCGCCACGCTGGCGGCGAAGCCCTGGAAAACCACTGCCGCTTCGAAGCCATTCAGGAAGCCCGCGCCGCCAAAGGTGAAGGCCTCGATTGGCGCGAGTGGCCCGAACAATGGCGTGACCCGCGCAGCGCCGCCCTCGCCGCGTTTGCCGAAGAGAACGCCAGCCGTATCGGCTTCTTTGCCTTCTGCCAATGGCTGATCACCCGCTGCCTGGAGCGCGCACAAACCGCCGCCCGTGCCAGCGGCATGAGCATCGGACTGATTGCCGATCTGGCGGTAGGTGCCGACGGCGGCGGCAGCCAGGCCTGGAGTCGCCAGGACGAATTGCTCGCCTCCCTGACCGTGGGTGCGCCACCCGATATTCTCAACCGTAGCGGTCAGGGCTGGGGCATTTCCGCGTTCTCCCCCGAAGGCCTGGTCCGTAACGGATTCCGTGCGTTCATTGAAATGCTCCGGGACAACTTCGCCCATGCCGGTGGCCTGCGCATCGACCACGTCATGGGCTTGCAACGGCTCTGGGTGATCCCCAATGACGCTCCCCCGGCGGATGGCGCTTACCTCTATTACCCGGTGGACGACCTGCTGCGCCTGCTGGCCCTCGAATCCCATCGCCATCAAGCCATCGTGCTCGGTGAAGACCTGGGGACAGTGCCGGAGGGCCTTCGGGAAAAACTCATCGCCCGTTCGATCCTCGGCATGCGCGTGCTGTTGTTCGAACAGGACAACGCCCACTTCAAGCCGATGCTCGACTGGCCGGACAACGCGTTGGCCACCACCAGCACCCATGACTTGCCGACCCTCAATGGCTGGTGGCATGGCCACGACATCGACTGGAATGCCCGTCTCGAGCTGGTCGACGCCTCAGGTGAAATCGAATGGCGCCAGCACCGCGAACGCGAGCGCGAAGGCCTGCGCCGGGTGTTGAGCGAGGATCCGCAGAACTTCCGCGAAGAGTCCCATGAAACCGATCAGGTGCTGGATGCCGCGATCCGTTTCCTCGGGCATACCCCTGCGCCGCTGGTGCTGCTGCCGCTGGAAGATGCCCTGGGCATCGAACAGCAGGCCAACCTGCCCGGCACCACCGACGCGCACCCCAACTGGTCCCGACGCTTGCCCGGTGACAGCGAAACATTGCTCGATGACCCGGACGCCGCCCGGCGCCTGGAACTGCTCGCCTGCGCGCGACTCCAGGCGGCCGAGCGTGACCAATGAATCAGGCGCTCATCCAACCGTTGCGGGCAACCCTGCGACTGCAGTTTCATAAAGGCTTCACCCTGGACCAGGCGGTGCCGCTGGTTCCCTATTTCGCCAGCCTGGGCATCAGCCATATCTATGCTTCACCGCTGCTGAGCGCCCGCCCCGGCTCCATGCATGGCTACGACGTGGTGGACCCGACCACGGTCAACCCGGAGCTTGGCGGCGAAGCGGCATTGCGCCGCCTGGTCAGTACCTTGCGTGAGCACCGGATGGGGCTGATCCTCGACATCGTGTCCAACCACATGGCGGTCGGCGGTGCCGACAACCCCTGGTGGCTGGACTTGCTGGAATGGGGGCGCCTGAGCCCCTATGGCGAGTTCTTCGATATCCAGTGGCATTCCCCCGATCCGTTGATGTCTGGCCAGTTGCTGCTGCCTTTCCTCGGCAGCGACTATGGCGTGGCCCTGCAGGACGGCACCCTGCCCTTGCGCTTCGATGCCGAGGACGGGACCTTTCATGTCGAACACTACGAGCACCACTTCCCGATCTGCCCGACAGGTTACGGCGAACTGCTCAAGGCCGATGACACGCTGAATGCCGATCAGGCCGAGCAACTTAAATCCCTGGCCGACCGCTTCAGCACCTTGAGCTACCAGATGGACGCGCACAGCCTGGCGATCCCGCTCAAGGCAGAGTTGCGCGAACTCGCCGCTGATCCGGCCATCCTGCAAGCGATCCAACGCAACCTCGACGCTTACGATTCGCTGACACGCGATGGCTTCGAGCGTCTGCATGAGTTGCTGGAGCGGCAAAGCTATCGCCTGGCCAGTTGGCGCACAGCGGCGGACGATATCAATTGGCGGCGCTTTTTCGATGTCAACGAACTCGGCGGCCTGCGGGTCGAGCGTCCGGCCGTGTTCGAAGAAACCCACGCGAAGATCTTCGAGCTGGTGGCCGAAGGCCTGGTCGACGGTCTGCGCATCGACCACATCGACGGCCTTGCCGACCCCCGGGGTTATTGCCGTAAATTGCGGCACCGGGTCGATAGCCTGTCACCGCAGCGGCACCTGCCGATCTTCGTCGAGAAGATCCTCGGCGAAGGCGAAACCTTGCACCGCGACTGGTCCGTCGACGGCACCACCGGTTATGAATTCATGAACCAGTTGTCGCTGCTGCAACACGACCCGGAAGGCGCCCAGACTTTGGGTAAGCTCTGGAGCCGGTACAGCGAACGGCCCGCCGATTTTCGCCAGGAAGCGCAACTGGCCCGCCAGCAGATCCTCAACGGCTCTCTTGCCGGGGACTTCGAGAGCGTCGCCCAGGCGTTGTTGCAAGTCGCCCGGGACGACCTGATGACCCGCGACCTGACCCTCGGCGCGATCCGGCGGGCGCTGCAGGAACTGATCGTGCACTTCCCGGTGTATCGCACCTATATCAGCCCCCTTGGCCGCAGTGCCGAAGACGATGTGTTTTTCCAGCAGGCCATGGACGGCGCCCGGCAATCGCTCAGCGAGGCCGACTGGCCGGTACTCGATTGCCTGGCCCGCTGGCTCGGTGGCGAACCGTGGCGCAAACGCCCGGCGGGTCGCCAGCGCAAGATGCTCAAGCACGCTTGCGTGCGCTTTCAGCAACTGACCTCGCCGGCCGCGGCCAAGGCTGTGGAAGACACTGCTTTCTATCGCTCGGCGGTGTTGCTGTCGCGCAATGACGTGGGGTTCAGCACCGAGCAGTTCAGTGCGCCGGTCGCCGATTTCCATGCGGTTTGCATCAGCCGTCTCGAAGCGTTTCCGGATAATCTGCTGGCCACCGCCACCCACGACCACAAACGCGGCGAAGACACGCGTGCGCGGTTAGCGGTGCTGAGCGAACGCAGTGCCTGGTACGCTGAACAAGTGCCGCTCTGGCAAGCGCTGGCCCGACCTCTGCGCGATGACGACCAGATGCCATCGACGGGTGACGAGTTGATCCTGTATCAAGCGATCCTCGGCAGCTGGCCGCTGGATTTGCGCAGCGAAGATCCGGTCGCGATCGAGGCGTACAGCCAACGACTTTGGCAGTGGCAACAAAAAGCCTTGCGCGAGGCCAAGTTGCAAAGCAGCTGGAGCGCACCCAACGACGCTTATGAACAAGCGATGCAGCAATTTCTGCAACGACTGATGCTCAGCCCCGAAGGTGAACTGTTGCGCGCAGCCCTGGGCAAGGCGGTCAACACCCTCGCCGCACCCGGCGCACTCAACGGATTGGCGCAAACCTTGCTGCGCATGACCGCGCCGGGCATACCGGATCTTTATCAGGGTAACGAGTACTGGGATTTCTCCTTAGTGGATCCGGATAACCGGCGGCCGGTGGATTACGCGCACAGGCAACGGGCGCTGCACGCCTCTGCGGACTTGCCCGAACTGCTGGCAACCTGGCGGGACGGGCGTATCAAGCAAAGCCTGATTGCCCGGACGTTGAACCTGCGGGCCGAACACGCCGAGCTGTTTCGGCAAGGGGCGTATCACGCTTTAGAGGTGGTCGGCAGCCAGGCGCACCGGGTGTTGGCATTTGTCCGCGGCGGGGCAGGAAAACGGGCGATCGTGATCGTGCCGATCCGCTGCGCCGAGTTGCTGAAAAACAGTGCCGAACCGCAAATCGATGCGCGGCTGTGGGGCGATACCCGGGTCAAATTACCGTTTGCCACCCCTGATGAACATTTGAAGGGACTTTTTTCCAGCGTCGCAGTCACAACCCAAGGGGAGCTGATGATCAGCGCTGCGCTGGGGGACTTCCCGGTCAATCTCTTTATCCAAACTACCGACACTTGAGTGCAGTTCAGGAGCATAGCGATGAGTACCGAAGATAAACGCATCCGCGAGTTTGCCTATCAGATCTGGGAATCGGAAGGCAAGCCCGAAGGCCAGGAAGCCCGTCACTGGGAAATGGCCCGCAAGCTGGCTGAAGCCGAAGCCCTGTCACCGAACAAATCGTCAAAAGCTGCAGGCGGTAAAGCTGCCGCGACCAAGACAGCGGCGAAAAAGCCCGATGGCAAGTTACTCAATGACAAGACCCTGGATGGCAAGGGCGCTGAGCCGAAAACCAAAGCCAAGGCCAAACCGGCAGCAGCCTCATCGGTCATCCCGCCTGGCGAAAAAGCCACCGCGAAGAAGCCCCGCGCCGCGCGTAAACCTCCCGCGGTCTAACGCTTCCTTAACGTGTCCTGAACGATTGAATGCGTGGCGAGTTCCTCCTCGCCACCGAGGGCTCGCTCGCCCTCGAAAAACGCCTGAGCCACGAATTGTCCCCCCTTTGCAGGAGCCTGTATGAGCAGTACAAAGAAATCCGCGCCAGAACCGCACGTCGAGACGCCATCGCGAATCCGTGAAGGTTTGCCCTTCCCGCTGGGCGCGACCTGGGATGGCCTGGGGGTCAATTTCGCCTTGTTTTCCGCCAACGCCACTAAGGTGGAGCTGTGCATCTTCGACGATGCCGGCGAAGTCGAACTTGAGCGCATCGAGTTGCCGGAATACACCGACGAGATTTACCACGGCTACCTGCCCGACGCGCATCCGGGGATGATCTACGGTTACCGCGTCTATGGTGCTTACGACCCGGCCAACGGTCACCGCTTCAACCACAACAAATTGCTGATCGACCCCTATGCCAAGCAATTGGTCGGCGAACTGAAATGGTCCGAAGCCTTGTTTGGCTACACCATCGGCCACCCCGACGCTGACCTCAGCTTCGATGAGCGTGACAGCGCGCCCTTCGTGCCCAAATGCAAGGTGATCGACCCGGCCCACACCTGGGGGCACGACCATCGCGTCAGCGTGCCGTGGGACAAGACGATCATTTATGAGACTCATGTACGCGGCATCAGCATGCGTCACCCTTCCGTCCCCGAGAATCAGCGTGGCACCTTCGCTGGCTTGATGGTCGATGACGTGCTGGAACATATCCGCAAGCTCGGTGTGTCGTCCGTGGAGTTGCTGCCTATCCATGCCTTCGTCAACGACCAGCACCTGCTGCATAAGGGCATGACTAATTACTGGGGCTACAACAGCATCGCGTTTTTCGCCCCCGATCCGCGTTACCTGGCCAGCGGCAAGATCGCCGAATTCAAGGAGATGGTCGCGCACCTGCACGAAGCCAATCTCGAAGTGATCCTCGACGTGGTCTACAACCACACCGCCGAGGGCAATGAACAGGGCCCGACCCTGTCCATGCGCGGCATCGACAACGCCTCGTACTACCGCTTGATGCCTGATGACAAACGCTACTACATCAACGATTCCGGCACCGGCAACACCCTGGACCTGAGTCACCCCTGTGTGCTGCAGATGGTCACCGACTCCTTGCGCTACTGGGCCACGGAAATGCACGTGGACGGTTTCCGCTTCGACCTGGCGACCATTCTCGGCCGTTACCACGAAGGCTTCGACGAACGTCACAGCTTCCTCGTTGCCTGTCGCCAGGACCCGGTGCTGCGCCAGGTGAAAATGATTGCCGAGCCGTGGGATTGTGGCCCCGGCGGTTATCAGGTCGGTGGTTTTCCGCCGGGTTGGGTCGAGTGGAACGACAAATTCCGCGACACCGTGCGCGCGTTCTGGAAAGGCGATGATGGCCAGCTCGCGGACTTTGCCAGCCGCATGACCGCTTCCGGCGAGATGTTCAACCAGCGGGGCCGGCGACCATACGCCTCGTTGAACTTCATCACCGCCCATGACGGTTTCACCCTTAACGACCTGGTTTCGTACAACGACAAGCACAACGAAGCCAACGACGAAAACAACCAGGACGGCAGCAACAACAACCTGTCATGGAACCACGGCATCGAAGGTCCGACCGACGATCCCGAGATCAATGAACTGCGTCAACGCCAGATGCGTAACTTCTTCGCCACGCTGTTGCTGTCCCAAGGCACACCGATGCTGGTGGCCGGCGACGAGTTCGCCCGCACCCAGGAAGGCAACAACAACGCCTATTGCCAGGACAGCGAGATCGGTTGGGTCAACTGGGACCTGAGCGAAGACGGCAAGGCCCTGCTCAAGTTCGTCAAGCGCCTGATCAAGCTGCGCCTGGCCTACCCGATCCTGCGTCGTGGGCGTTTCCTGGTCGGCAATTACAACGAAGACATCGGGGTCAAGGACGTCACCTGGCTGGCGCCGGATGGCAGCGAGATGACCATCGAACAGTGGGAAGAGGCCCATGGCCGCTGCCTGGGCATGCTGCTCGACGGCCGTGCCCAGGAAACCGGTATCCGCCGCAAGGGTGGCGATGCAACCCTGCTGCTGGTGGTCAACGCCCATCATGACGTGGTCAATTTCCTGCTCCCGGAAGTACCCGATGGCACTTACTGGACCTGCATGATCGACACCAACCAACCGTCCATTCGCGGTCAGGAACGCTTCGAGTTCGGTCACGAGTACTCAGTCACCGGACGTTCGCTGCTGCTGTTCGAATTGCACCGCGAGGATGACGAGTGAAATGGACCTCCAGGATTTCCTGCAATGTCAGTCACCGGACTACGCTGACACCCCAGCGTTAGGCCGGTGCCTGCGGGCGCTGGTGGAGGCAGGTCTCGACCAGCTTCCCCTGCCCGGCAGTGGCCGGACCCTGGAGCGATTCCAGGCGCTGGCCGAGGTCGGCGGGCATGATTTGGGGTTGTGCAAGGTGTACGAGGGCCATACCGATGCGCTGGCGATCATCCGGCAACTCGGTGGTTCGCCGACAGCGGGCAGTACATGGGGCATGTGGGCCGCGGAACCGCCCCAGGCGCGGGTCCGGATCAGCCCTCAGGGGCAATCGATTGTACTGAACGGATGCAAGGCCTGGTGTTCGGGTGCTGCAGTGTTGAGCCACGGTTTGCTGACCGCCTGGGACGAGCAGGATCGACAGCAACTGGTGGCGGTGGCGCTGGATCAACCCGGTGTGAGCATCACCGATCAAGGCTGGCACGCCGTCGGCATGGGTGCGACCGGCAGCGTCGACGTGCTGTTCGACAGTGCCCGGGCGCACGCCATCGGCCAGCCCGGCGACTACCTGCAACGCCCCGGCTTCTGGCAAGGCGGGATCGGTATTGCCGCCTGTTGGTATGGCGCCGCTCAAAGCATTGCCGAACGTCTGCGCAGTCACTGCGCCCACCGCGAAGAACCTCATGCCCTCGCCCACCTCGGGGCCGTCGACAGCGCATTACAGGCCGCTGCCGACGTGCTGCGCAGCAGTGCCCGGAGCATTGACGTCGCACCACTGGACAACGCCGAGCTGCTGGCCCGTCGCGTGCGCGCTGTGGTCGAACATAGCACCGAACAGGTCATCCTTCATGTCGGCCACGCCCTGGGCGCAGGTCCCTATTGCAAGGATCGACAATTCGCCCGGCTGATCGCCGACCTGCCGGTGTTCCTGCGTCAAAGCCACGCCGAACGGGACCTTGCCGCGCTGGGGCGACAGGTCATCAACGGAACATGGAGCTTATGAAAACCAATCCAATCGTCGGCCAGGGGACACCGCTGCACCTGTGGCAAACGTCCAGCCACCTGGCGCAGTTACCGGTGATCGATATCCTGACGCTGGTGCCGGAAGGTTCCCGGGCCGTGATCATCGCGCCCCATCCGGACGATGAAGTGCTGGGCTGCGGCGGCTTCCTGCAATTGCTCGCCGCGGCGAATCGGGCGCTGCAGTTGATCTCGGTCACCGATGGCAGCGCCAGCCATCCGGGGTCCCAGCGCTGGCCGGTGGAGCGTCTGAGCGCGGTCCGCCCCCAGGAGTCCGCCGAAGCCCTGCGTCGTCTCGGCTTGCCGTTGCACAGTCTGAAATGGTTGCGCGGCGGATTCGCGGACAGTCGGGTGGCTGCGCGGGAAGCAGAGTTGAGCGCGTTCATCGAACGCCACCTGTGCGCCAGCGATGTGGTGTTTACCACCTGGCGCGAAGACGGTCATTGCGACCACGAGGCCGTGGGTCGTGCCAGCGCCGAGGCGGCCCGGCGCGTCGGTGCCACCTTGAACGAACTGCCCGTCTGGACCTGGCACTGGGCAACCCCCGATGACAGTAGCGTGCCGTGGCAC
>Ga0213829_1000439_pt1 | contig 39829 bp, 34 predicted proteins | sample MC6MC0896MG_FD_180665 | JGI IMG/M metagenome (GOLD analysis project Ga0213829, IMG submission 180665) | Enriched soil aggregate microbial communities from Iowa State University, Ames, United States - MC6-MC0896-MG | ecosystem: Environmental > Terrestrial > Soil > Unclassified | place: USA: Iowa... | reverse complement strand
ACTTCTACTGGATAACTAACTCTTGTCCTCATAGAAAAACACCTCCACGTTGATTTGATAAGGTACAATACCCGTTTTTCAACGAAAGGTGTTTTTATTTGTCTCAATTTTTTAGGTCAGTGCGTTTAGGAGGAGCCTTTTAATCTTTAGGTGTACATCGCTGAATTTTCTTCGGTAAAATCGCTTGTTCTGAAGGGTACCCTACCAATATTTTTTCATTAAAATATGTGGAATGCCGCAATCCATAAATTCTTCGCCTTCACGCTTATAGCCTAATTTTTCATAAAAACCCTCTGCATACGATTGAGCATTTAATTTAGCTTTTGTGAGCCCATTGTTTCGGGCAATTTCTTCTAAGCCAATAATAATTTCTTTACCAAGTCCAAACTTACGATACTCTTCCGATATACAAATGCGCTCAAGTTTGCCATAGCCTTCGACAACTCGAAGTCTGCCTGTTCCTACTGGCTGCTCCTTATGATACACAAGAATATGATCACATGGTGCATCTAGTGCATCAAATTCATCAAACTCTTCTACCTCAGGTACTTGTTGCTCTTCAATAAAAACTTTACGTCTAAAATCAAACGCTGTTTGTAATTCTGTTTCAGTTGTTACTTTTTTTATGCTCATGAAAACTCCTCCTAATTTCTCCTAAATCGTCATCTTCTTGTGCAATTTTCGTTCGAAGATGATAGTATTAGTATAGAACGATTTTTATTGCAAATACAATAAAAATCTCAGGAGGATAGTAAATGAAAGAAATCTTACGTGAAATAGGTGCGATAGCACGGGCATTAGACTCGATTAGTAATATCGAATTTAAAGAATTGGATTTGACGAAGGGACAATATTTATATGTCATCCGTATTTGTGAAAATCCTGGTATCATCCAAGAAAAAGTGGCAGAGCTATTGAAGGTGGATCGCACAACTGCTTCTCGGGCCATTCAAAAATTAGAGACAAAAGGTTTTATTGAAAAACGTAGTGAGCAAGGGAATAAGAAAAATAAATTACTTTTTCCAACAACCAAAAGCTTAGACATCTATCCATTTTTAAAACGTGAGGGCCAATACTCCAATGAACGAGCACTTGATGGATTTTCTAGCAAAGAAATCGACAGCATTCACTATTTACTCACGCGAGTCTTGCAAAACATTGAAATCGACTGGGAAACTGTGAAAAAGGGACATAAGCGACAATATTAAAGGCGATTCCTAGTGTTTCCACATCGCTGGAATCGCCTCGTATTAAACATTGGCTGTAAATACTCTTTTTAAAACAGCTACCATAAACTCAAGATCTTCATCGGTACAGCAAAGTGGCGGACTTAACGTAATGATATTATCGTAGCCCTCCACTGTATCGCCATTTTTCCCAATAATTAAGCCATTCGCTTTACAATCAGCTATGATGTTGGCCACACGCTCTGCTTTTGCAGGTCTTTGCGATGCTTTATCTTCAACAAGCTCAATGCCAACTAGCAACCCAAGTCCTCGAATATCACCAACAAAGGGTAACTCTAATAAGTCTTGTAAATCATGGAGTAATTGAATGCCCAAATCTTTCGCACGTTGTACAAGTCCCTCTTCCTCAATGATCTTAATATTTTCTAATGCCACTGCACAGGCTGCTGGGTTGCCACCAAACGTATTGATATGACGAAAATGACTATAGCCGTCTGTCTCTTTAAATTTTTCATAAATATCTTTTCTGACAGCTGTAATTGATAATGGTAGATAGGCACTTGTGAGTCCTTTTGCCATTGTAATGACATCTGGATGTATGCCGAAATGCTGATGACCAAATAATTTGCCTGTCCGCCCGAAGCCGCATATAACTTCATCGATAATCAGCAATACTCCATATTTTTTACAAATGCGCTCGACTTCTTGAACATACGTATGATGTGGAATCAAGACACCACCACCTGTTATCAGTGGCTCCATAATAACTGCTGCGATTGTTTCTTTTTGCTCCCAAATAATTTTTTCCTCGATTTCACGCGCTCTTGCTATATTATACGTTTCAATTGATTGACCTTTTGGACGACGATAAGGATCAGGTGGGGCAACGTGCAGGAAGCCAGGTGTCAATGGTTCATATTTATATTTACGTGATGCTTGTCCTGTAGCAGCCAGTGCCCCAAGCGAACTACCATGGTAGGCACGATAACGAGCAATCATTTTATAGCGAGTCCCTTCCCCGTTTTGTTGATGGAATTGACGTATTAACTTGAAGGCTACTTCATTTGCATCAGAACCACTATTCGAATAAAACATCATATAGTCATCCTCTAGTAAGCTGTTGATCTTTTCAGCTAGTCTAATAGCAGGCTCATGACTTTGTGTTAAAGGTGCATAGCATAGCTTCTTCAATTGCTCATAAGCAACCTTGGCAAGGCGCTCACGCCCATAACCTACATTGACGGCCCATAGACCTGACATGCCATCTAAAAATCGATTGCCTAAACTGTCTGTAATCCATGCCCCTTCTCCCTGTTCAATAATGGCTGGTGTATTTTCGTTATAAACGGATATGTGATGCCAAACATTTTCACGATCTTTTTGCTGTAAGGTATGTGTGAACTGATCGTTTCGTTCCATATCATGACCTCCAATCGTGTATCATAGGTGTCTTTTTTGTCTATCGTCAATTTCCCCTATTGCGCTAGTTCATATTGAAATTTTCTGATTTCTCAAACATAATAAAAAATAGACATTGTACATTCGAAGGGCAGGTGCTAATTTATGTCGAAACATCCTCTACTCGTACGTGATGTCCTTAAGCGCGAACATTTTGAATCGGCGAAGCTTATTGCAGGACACCATGGCCTTGAGCGCCAAGTTCTGTGGACACATATTTTAGAAATCAAAGATTTTGATACATTAATCAATGGTGGTGAACTCATCTTAACCACTGGTGTCGGTTTACAGTTAGAGCGTGAAACACAAATCGCCTACTTACAGAACCTTATCCGCAACGAAGCTGCTGGGCTTTGCATTGAAATTGGAGACTATTTTGATCATGTTCCCGTTGAATTGATTGCCATGGCGAATGCTCATCATTTTCCAATCATTGTCTTTGAAGAGATTGTTCGCTTTATCGATATCACACAAGATTTGCATACGTACATAATTAACCAACACCAACAGGCACTTACACAGCTTGATGCGCTTTCCAAAAAATTTATGGAATTATCGTTAATGCCAAATGGTATTTTAAAAATTTTACAAGTCCTTCATCAAGACACCGAGGCACCATTTTTATTTGTCTCAGAAGATACGAAAAGCTTTTATTATCCAGTCGAAGCAAAAAAATATTTACGTGTCATGGAAGAACATTGTCAGCAGTTAGAACTACAAGAGCCCTTGCATCATTTATCCATCGAAAAGGATCATTTTGTCATTATTCCAGTGAATGGACTTGGGCAAGTTTGGGGCTATTTATGTATGCATTCTGGACTGCCAAAGCCAAGTGATTATACATTGTTAAACCTTGAACGTGCTACAATGTCAATTGCCCATATTTTAATGAGAAATCGCATGCTACAGGAGCGTCAGCAAAGCCGTGAGGATGAATTTATTCTTGCCCTCATTCAAGGCCAGCCAGTGGATATCCAGTACTACCAAAGCTATTTACCCATTGAAAGTCGGAATTTATTTTATCGAGTAGTCGTGTTCAATCTACATGACGAAGCTAATGCAGTACCCGAGGAAGAGTGGCAGGAAATACAGTTACAAAATGCCATGTATGTTCGCTCTATTTTAAAGAAGCTTGGATTCTTTCCTACTGTTTCAGTTCGTCAACATGAAATTATTATTTTAGCCTTTTATATTGCTGCCGATTATATGAAGGATAATCGTGATTCCTTCGATCAAGCAATAGCACAAATTGTTGCCAGAAAAGCATCTCAGTTTTTTGAACAGCTCACCCTTACTTGTGGAATTAGCAATGTTTATCAAACGATTGAAAGTGTCCATCTTGGCTATAAAGAGGCTAAATCAGCCATCCAGATGCAGCATCATCAATTGGCTAGCTCCATTTATTATAAGGATTTAGGTGTTTATCGATTATTATTACAACAGGAGCAGACTGCCCTGTTACAATTTGTGAGAGATTATTTACAAGAAATATTAGTGCTGGATCAAAAAAATAACCATGATTTGTTTCAAACTTTAGCTGTTTATTTAGCTTGTAATGGGGCTAAAAATGATACAGCAGAACAACTGTTTATCGTCCGTCAAACACTCTACAAACGAATTGAACGGCTAGAAAGTCTTTTTGGTGCTGATTTTTTACAAGCGCCACATCGACTAAACATTGAAATTGCAGTCAAGGCCTATGAACTTTTGCAAAAAACAGCACCTGATTTGTTACGATTTTGAACGTGGGTCCATAAAATCACGTAATGCATTACTGAGCATATATAAGCCAAGAACAAGAATCGTAATAGCTCCTCCAGGCGCATACGTATACCAAGGGGCACCGATTAAATAAGCCTGGGAATCTTTTAACATCCTGCCCCAGCTAGGGTTTGGTGGCTGCACGCCAAGCCCTAAATAGCTTAGTGCTGCCTCTGCTAGCATTGCAGTTGCAAATGTGACAGTCGCAGCGACAATAATTTGCGATGAAATGTTGGGCAAAATATGGCGGAACATTATGCTATGAGGCTTGACACCAATTAATTTCGCTGCCAGCACATATTCTGAGTCACGTTGTTGGACAAAGCCGCTTCGCGCAATTCTGGCAATAGCAGGGATGGCGATAATGCCCAATGCTAAGGCCGTATTGACAATCCCAGGGCCAAATACAGCTACAAGCATTAACGCTAATATTATGCCTGGAAATGCCATTAAAGCGTCCATCGTTCGCATAAATATTTCATCAATCCAGCCACCAACATAGCCTGCAATCCCTCCTATCGTGATGCCAAACAATGTCCCAATTCCTACGGTTAATAGTCCAACGGCAAAAGCAGTTTGTGTCCCCTTCATAATTCGGCTAAAAATATCACGTCCAAATTCATCTGTTCCAAAAAGATAAGCACCACCTGGTCCACGCAATTTCTCAGGTATATTCATGGCGTTGACATCATGCGGTGTATAAAAAAAGCTTACCAACATGACGAGCAAAAAGCCGACAATGACGAGGAGACCAATGGATAAATTCAATTTTTTAGTATAACGCTGTAGTTGTTTCATTGTATCCACCTCTTAACGTAATCGGATTCTAGGATCTAATACAGAATATAAAATATCGACAATAAAATTAATCATGACCACGGCTACCGTAATATACATGACGATCCCCTGTACAAGCGGAAAATCACGGTTACTAATAGCAGTTATGAGAAGTTGTCCGACACCTGGCAATGAAAATACTTGCTCCACGATAATCGTCCCAGCAACAACCTCCGCCATAATCAGACCAAAAACTGTTAAAATCGGAATCATTGAATTTTTCAATACATGCTTATACATAACATTTTGTTCAGACATTCCTTTACTACGAATTGTGCGTACATAGTCGAGCTGAACCTGCTCTAGAATGGCTGTACGGACATAGCGAAAGTTAATAGCAATTTGTGGTATCGCAATTGTTAAGGCTGGGAGAAGGAGCGTACTGAGCGCTCCCGCAACACTTTGAGTCCACGGAATATAACCACTAATTTTAAAGAAGCTGAACTGTAAGCCAACGTAAAGAATGAGCATCATCCCTAGCCAAAAGGATGGTACAGCCATGCCAATTTGTGTCACAGTGGATAATGACACATCGCTTATTTTATTTTGTCTTCTTGCAGCAAACATCCCCAATGGTAAGGAAATGAGTAAAACTATGAGTAGAGTAATCCCTGCCAATGACATGGTGACAGGAAGTCGATCAAACAATAAATCTTTTACAGGCATTGAAAAACGAATGGAATCGCCTAGTTGACCTGTCAATAAGCCCTTCATCCAATCCACATATTGTGCATAAAGAGGACGATCTAAGCCGAGCTCAGAACGTAAATTTTCAATTTGTGTGGGATCCGCTTCTGTCCCCAACATTGTTCGCACCGGATCCCCAGGTAATATTTGAAAAACACCAAATGTAATCATGGATACTAGAAGGATGGTTGTTATTAACAGGATGATTCGACGTAAGATATACATCATGAGCACTCATCCCTTTCTAGTTTGAAAATTTAACCTCTGACATATCATGGAACCAGAATGGATAGCTCTTGAGCCCCGTCACTTGTTTGTCAGAACCCCAAACAATTTGGTAATCCGCAATATAAACTGCAGTAGCTTGCTCAGCCAAGATTTCCTGTGCACGATGGTAGTAATCTATTTGTTTGGCTTGATCTGTTTCTTTTAGCACATCAGCCATAATTTTGTCATATTCTTCATTTTTAAATAAGAAGAAGTTTTCACCATCATTTGTAGAAATGTAATCATTTAAAACTTCATAGGCAGATGCACGACCCGTTAAATCAATCGTTGTCATTTCATAGTCACGACCAAAATAAACGCGATCTAGCCAGATCCCCCACTCCACAACTTCAATCTCTACATCAATACCAATTTCTTGTAAATTCGCCACTGCAATTTGGGCAATATTCGAATAAATATCATTGTGTGAAGACACAGTTATTTTTGTTTTGAAGCCATCCGGATAACCGGCCTCTGCTAATAATGCTTTGGCCTTTTCTACATCGCGTTCATACATGCTTTCTAAGCCCTTCTTTTGGAAATCGCCCATCGCTGGACTCATATTAGAACCAAGTGGGACAGCATAACCTGCAAATACGGAATCAATAATATCGGATTTACTAATCGCGTAGTTAATAGCTTGTCGAACTTTCACATTATCGAATGGTGCTTTTGTTTCATTAAATGTGATGATTAAGGAAGAGTTATTATTCTGATGCGATAAATTATAGCTGCTCTCAACCTCACCCACACGATGCCAAGGAACACTTGTTAAATCAACCTCGTTTGCCATCAGGCTCATAATTGCTGCCTGATCGTCCGATTGGAAATTGAAGGTAACTTTATTCAAGTAAGGTAAACCTTCTTGCCAATACTGCTCATTTTTCTTCAGTTCCAAATTGGTACCTGGCGCATATTTCACAAAGGCAAACGGCCCTGTACCAATTGGATTCTCATTATGTTTTCCATCATTACTTTTAGGAATAATAGCTGACTGTCTTGCTGTTAATGAATACAGGAAATTAGAATTAGGCTCCTTTAACTGAATGACAAATGTACTGGCATCTGATGCCTCAGTTGATGCCACATTATCGAAGTTATTCGACATTTTTTCCCCACCATTTTTCCCCATTAAACGGTCAAAGGAATATTGAATATCGTCCATCGTTAAGTCATCACCATTATGGAATTTCACACCTTGGCGAATTTTAAATGTATATGTTAAACCATCCTCAGAAATTTCATAGCTCTCTGCTAGCCCTTCTTTTAAAGAGCCATCTGTTTCTGGTGCCATCAGCCCTTCAAATAGATTCATAATCATTTGATATGAAATGGAAGCTGTTGCTTTATGTGGATCTAAAAAATCTGGATCATCATTCACACGTACAACAATTTCCTGCGGTACATCTGCTGTTGTTTGTCCATTGGAACTATTGGAGCTCGTCGGAACTTTCTCTCCATTACTTGAACAAGCGCTTATGATGAATGCCATCATGAACGTTAAGAGCATTAACCCACCGTTTCTCAATTTCATTGCCGTTCCCCCTTTTCCTAAGTGCTTATCTTTTGAATGCTTGTATAGCTTTCCACACCTGCCAATTTATCTGCCCCTTGAATACCAGCGAGAATGGCTTCCTCCATCACCTTTGTCGCTAAATGGCCCAAATAATCTAACGCAAATGTTTGCTCTCCCGTACCTAGCACAAAAATGGTATCCCCATCAAGCATGGTATGGACAGGATAAATTGTTCGGGCAAGGGCATTTTGCGTAAGCTGGGCAATCTTTTTAGCTTCTGCCTTCGTTAACTTCGCATTCAGCGCAACAACGCCAATGGTTGTATTGGTACCAGCAAGTGCCTCTGATTGTGCATACTGTTCGAGGTAGGCACAGCAGTCCACCCACTGTCCTGTTTGGGCATTTCTTGCTCCTGCTAAAATTTGCCGTGTAGTAGGATTCTTGACATCTCCCACTGCATTAACAGCTACAACGGCCCCAGCTATAAGCCCCTCTTTACCCGCAAAAGATGCACTGCCAAGCCCACCTTTCATCGCAAATTCAGGCCCTGCTAGCTTGCCTACCGTTGCACCATAGCCAGCACCAACATTGCCATTCTGAAATGGACCAATTTGCGCTGCTTGTGCCGCTTCATAGCCCATTTGTGCTGTTGGCCGAGCTTGAGGATCTCCGATAAATAAGTCAAAAAGTACGGCACTTGGTACAATGGGTATTTTTGCAACCCCTGCATCAACCCCAATTCCTTGCTCCTCTAAAAATTGCATCACTCCTGTGGCAGCATCTAATCCGAAGGCACTGCCCCCTGACAGACAAATACCGTGCACGCGATCAATTTCATTAATGGGATCTAACGCATCAGTTTCACGAGTACCTGGTGCAGATCCTCGGACATCTACCCCACAGACTGCTCCGCCTTCCATTAATAACGCCGTACAGCCTGTAATCCCCTCTTTGTTTTCACGATGACCCACCTTGATCCCTGGAACATCGGTTATATTGCCAAACATACCAACACCTCAATCCTAAATAAATTAAATATTCTGATTATTAATTATATAAAAAGCAAGCAACTCGCTGATTAGCATTTTCCTCCTGAAGCTTAGGCCTCTCCTGCTGACATCTTTCCATGACATATGGACAACGTGTATGAAAAACACAACCAACAGGTGGATTCATCGGACTAGGTAGTTCACCTTGTAAAAGTACCTCTTGTTTTGGCTCTTCAAAATTGACGACAGGTATGGCAGATAGTAAGGCTTGCGTGTAAGGATGCAATGGATTAGCGTATAGCTCCTTTTTCGTTCCAACTTCCACAACCCGCCCTAAGTACAGCACCGCCACACGATCACTTATATGCTTCACAACACTTAAATCATGGGAGATGAATAAATAAGTTAATTGAAATTCATCCTGTAAATCCATCATTAAGTTAAGGACTTGTGATTGAACCGATACATCCAATGCCGATACTGGCTCATCTGCAATAATGAACTCTGGATGAATGGCTAAAGCCCTTGCAATCCCAATCCGTTGTCGCTGACCACCAGAAAATTCATGTGGAAATTTATGCATCGCATCTTCAGGGAGTCCAACCTTTTGTAACAGCTCCTTCACACGCTCTTTTCGCTGTTCTTTCGTCAGAGTTAATTGCAACTTCATCGGCTCTTCAATAATAGTTCTAATACGCATTCGCGGATTAAGTGAGGCAAAGGGATCTTGAAAGATCATTTGCATTTGATTGCGATAAGATTGTAGCTTGTTGCCTTTTAAATGCTGGATCGGTTGTCCCTTATACAATACTTCCCCGGCTGTTGGTTCAACGAGCTTCAGAATTGTTCGCCCAAATGTAGATTTTCCTGAGCCAGATTCTCCTACAATCCCAAGCGTCTCTCCCCGATAGATTTCAATGGAAATATCATCCACCGCTTTGACCATCTTTTTTTCTTCTTTCATTGACTTACGCTTCACAGGAAAGTAGGCTTTTAAATCTTTAATTTCCAGCAAAACTTCTTTCTCCTTCATGAGCCAGCTCTCCTTTCTCTGTGAATAAATGACAGCGTACTCTATGTGTCTCTTGAATAAGGTGTATGGCAGGGATATCCTGATGGCAGCGTACCATAGCATACGGGCAGCGTGGAGCAAAGCGACAACCTTCTGGTAATGCATAGGCTGGCGGCACGGTGCCTGGAATCGACGGCAGCCTTTTCACTTCTGTTTCAAGACTCGGCATTGTTTTTAAAAGTGCTGTTGTATAAGGGTGCTGAGGATTTAAAAAAAGCTCTCTTACGGGGGCTTCCTCCACAATTTGCCCTGCATACATGACCATCACACGGTCTGCTGTTTCTGCGACAACACTCATATCATGAGTAATGAATAATATGGCTGTTTGATGCTCTTCCTTCATTTTCATCATCAGCTTTAAAATTTGTGCCTGTACTGTTACATCCAATGCTGTGGTCGGCTCATCCGCAATTAATAACTGAGGATTATTAGACATTGCGATGGCAATCATGACACGTTGTCGCATCCCTCCTGATAATTGGTGAGGATATTCAGTGATCACCTTCTCCGCATTGGCAATCCCTACTTCCTTTAATAACTGTAATGCTTTATGCCCAGCCTCTTTTTTTGAAACCTTTTGATGTCTGCGAATACCTTCTATCATTTGATTACCGATGGTAAATACCGGGTCTAAAGAGGTCATAGGCTCTTGAAAAATCATACTAATTTCATTGCCTCGAATATGGCTCATCTCTTTATTTTTATAGGTTAATAGATTTTTGCCGTTTAAGGCTATGGTCCCAGAAGTAATTTCTCCCGGAGGTATTGGTAGTAAACGCATAATCGCTAGTGATGTAATACTTTTGCCACTGCCTGATTCTCCTACCAGTGCAACCGTTTCCCCTTTATGAATGGTAAAATTCACATCATCAACTACTTTTGCCTCTTTGCCATTCTTCAAATGGAATCGAATCGATAATTGATTGACCTCTAAGAGCACTTGTTTATCTTTTGGCTGTTCCATAGGCGTCCCTCCCCGTCAGTGTTGAATAGGTGGTGCATAGCGTATGGCGATATTTTTCATTTGCGTATAATTTCGCAGAGCAACAAAGCCCTTCTCTCGACCAATCCCACTTTTTTTATAACCGCCGAATGGCATTTGAATGCCACCAGCTGCCCCGTAATTATTGACAAATACTTGTCCTGCCTGCACCCGACTGGCTACATAATGAGCTGTATCAATATTCTGAGACCAAACACCTGCTACTAGGCCATAATCTGTACCATTGGCTAAAGTAATGGCTTCTTCCACGCTTGAAAACGTCAAAACTGTCAACACTGGTCCAAAAATTTCTTCCTGTGCTAATGGATCATTCGGCGGTACACCATCAAGTATGGTTGGCTGCACATAAAAGCCATTTTCATATCCTTCAATCGTTAATGGCTCCCCGCCAGTAATGACATAGCCATCCTTTTTGGCTTGCCGTAATAATGTGGTAATTTTAGTATGCTGGCGTTCATTTAACAACGGCCCCATATCCATGTCCGCCTCACCTGGCCCCACTTGTATCGCTTGGAATTTTTGCACTAATTGTGGGAGGAAAGTATCTTTTATCGTTTCCTCAATGAGTAGTCGAGCCCCCGCAGAGCAAGTTTGCCCAGCATTTTGAATAATGGCCCGAACAACCCCTTCTAGTGCCAGCTCCATGTTGGCATCTGCAAAAACGATATTAGGTGATTTTCCGCCAAGCTCTAATGTTACAGGGACAACATTTTCCGCAGCTGCCTTCATAACGGCAATCCCCGTAGGAACTGATCCCGTAAATGTAATATGATTAATATCAGGGTGTGTTGTTAAATACGGACCAACATCTCGTCCTAAGCCAGTAATATGTTGGAATATCCCTTTTGGTAGTTTTTCAGCAAACCACTCCGTGATGGCATGTGTCGTAAAAGGGGTATCTTCCGCACTCTTCACAATGACTGCATTGCCAGTAGCGATAGCCGCAGCAACACTTCTCGCTGTAATTTGAATCGGATAATTCCATGGCACAATATGTACCGTAATGCCAACAGGCTCTAACACGACAGCATTTAATAATCCATCCTCAATTGGAATTGTATCCCCCATCACTTTATCAGCAGCTCCACCATAAAATTCAAAATAACGAGCCGCCGCTTCAATATCAGCCCTAGCCTGTGTTAAAGGCTTTCCTACATCCCGGCATTCTAGTAAACTCCATTCCTCGGCATGCTGGCGAATATAATGAGCGAAATCGATTAATAATTGCCCTCGTTCATAAGCCTTCCATTGTCGCCACTCGTCACTTTCAAAGGCTATACGTGCTGCACGCACTGCTTCTTCTACTTGTGCTTGACTAGCATTGCTAATTTGCGCAATGACTTTCCCCGTTGAAGGATTTCCCACATCTAGTAATGCCTCTGCATCACCATAAATCCATTCCCCATTAATCAACATAGGAATTTTCTTCATCATACCCCTCCTATAATCCACGCCCACCATCTACATGTAAGGTCGTTCCAGTGACCATGCTAGCTGCATCTGACAATAAATAACTGACTGCTCCTGCTATATCAGACGGCTTCACCAATCGTCCTAGTGGGACAGATTGCACAAACACACTTTGCTTTGTTTGCTCTACATCAGCACCCTGTGCAGCAAATTGACCAAGCATTTGTGTGTCAGCAGGACCAGGGTGAATCGTATTAACACGAATTTGGTTCGGTGCAAGTTCAATCGCAAGCCCTCTCGTAAAGCTTTCTGCTGCACCCTTCGATGCAATATAGGCCTGTAAGCCCGGTCTAGGTCGTACTGCTGAAATAGAGGCAATCGTAATAATTGAGCCCTTTTGCTGTTTTTTCATAAAAGGGACAACTGCTTTTGCTGTTATAAATAAGCTTTTCACATTGACATCCATTAATCGATTCCACTCGTCCATCGTTACCTGTTCAATTGGTGTAGCTGCCTGTGCAATCCCGAGTGCATTGACAAGTCCATCAATTCTGCCATACTTTTCAAAAACCTGTTGGCAGATGTCATTAACACGCTCTTCCTGCAACACATTGACTTCAAAGCATTGTAGGGCTTCATGTGTTAAACCTGAAAGTGTCGTTACGGATAAATCAAGTCCGACGACCAGATTACCCTGCTTTAGCTGCTCTTCAATAATGGCTTTTCCCATACCGCCACCTGCGCCCGTCACAACGATCACCTTTTGCTCAGTTGTCATACTAAACACCCCCAGCTGTTAATGTCATATGAATAATTTCCTGACAAATCGCATCGCCCATTTGTGCTGTTGTCGCTTGTCCACCAATATCTGCTGTTTTTATGACGCCTTCCTGTAACACTTTCGTAATGGCTTGAACAATTAGATCTTCTAAATCTGTTCTTCCTTGCTGTCCTAGAAGTAAAGCGAGCGACCATATTTGAGCGATTGGATTGGCAATACCTTTGCCTGCTATATCTGGTGCTGAACCATGTACAGGCTCAAACATGGAAGGAAAATCCTTCTCCGGATTTAAGTTTGCAGAAGGGGACAGACCAAGTCCTCCTACTATGGCAGAGCCTAAATCAGACAAAATATCCCCAAATAGATTTGAAGCAACAACGACTTCAAAATTTTGCGGTCGTTCTACAAAATAAGCGACTAATGCATCGATATAAATGGATTCAAGCTGTAGTTCTGGAGCACTTTGAGTGACTGTTTTTCTTGTATGCTCATCCCAAAATTTCATGGCATGAATAATCGCATTAGATTTTGTTGCACTCGTCAACTTTGTTTTCTCATGTTGCTTAGCATATTCACAGGCTGCTCGGACAATTTTTTCAATTCCAATGCGCGTCATAATCGTATTTTGAATCGTCATTTCTTGTGGCTGTTGTTGATACATTCGACCCCCACTATCCGAATATTCACCCTCAGCATTTTCGCGGAAGATGACAAAATCAACCTCTTTCCCGTTAGCCAAGGGAGATACAATACCTGGTAGTGATCGAATGGGACGGAAATTCACATACTGCTGGAAATTTTTCCGAATCGGCATAATGAGTTCCCATACTGTGACATCATCTGGTACGCGAGCATCGCCAATAGCGCCAAATAATATTGCGTCATATTTTTGTAGTGTATCCAGTGCATCCTCAGGCATCATACGGCCGTGCGCTAAATAGTAATCTGAGCTCCAAGGAAAAACGGTCGTTGTAATTTGTAAGGAAGAATCCCGTTCTTGCACACATTTTAAAACCTTTAATGCTTCCTGCATAACCTCTTTCCCAATACCATCTCCTGGTATAACTGCCATTTTTATCGCTGTCATTGTGTATCACCAGCCAAAAATTTTAATGCCGCTAAACGATAAATCGCGGTTGTTTCTGCTAATTCTTCAATATCTACATATTCATTGATTTGATGGGGGATTTCACGATCTCCTGCACCAACCGTCACAATTGGAATACCATGGACATGAAGGAACGTACCATCTGTCGCACCAGGAACCCCATTATATTTTGGCTCTTTCTCTGTCACCTCTGCCACTGCCTCATAAATGGCTTGTACAACAGGGTCCTCCTTAGCCGTCGCTGTAGCTGGTCGGTTATCAAGAACCGTTAGTTCCACTTTAAAATCCGGATCATCCGCCTGTAAGCGTTTAATAATCACTTCGATTTTCCCCAATAGTTCATCATGATCCTGTGCAGGAACAGTACGAATATCCAGCGTCGTCATACAATGATCAGGAATGACATTGATTTGTGCGTCTCCCTTAACAGGCGCGCGTAATATTGTAGGCGTAATAGAGGGCCAATTCAGCATCGGATCACGTCCTAAACGTGCCTGCTCCTCTATTTCTAGTTTCTCTAGTTCTACGATAAAACGTGCCATCCGCCAGTTTGGATTAATACCGCTCCACGAAATTGCTCCATGTGCCATCTTACCGAAAATATCAACCTGTAAACGAATCGCCCCACGCTGCGCAATACATACATTGTTTTCCTGTGGTTCACAGATAATGGCTCCATCCACGCCATCTGCCCAGCCACTTTTAATAAAATGTTTAATGCCAAGCATTAGCCCCTCTTCATCACAAGGAATACATAAAATAATCTTGCCCGTAAACTCCTCCTGATCCAGTAGCAATGATTGACAAGCTGTAATCATACAAGCAAGATTACCCTTTGTATCATTCGTTCCTCTGCCATACATACGTCCATCAACAATCTCCGCCCCAAATGGATCATATGCCCAAGCATCCCGATTGCCTTCTGTCACTACATCTGTATGTCCTTCGAAAAGTAATGTTTTCCCAGGTTTGCCCGAATCAATAATGCCAATTACATTCGGTCTCCCTGGCACAACCTCCTCTATATGCGTCTCGATACCAATATCTCGTAAATACGCCGCAACTACATGTGCCACCTCTTGTTCATTACCATTCGGATCATTCTCACGGTAAACGCTTTCAATTCGCACCAGCTTTTGTGTTAACGCAATGACCGCCTCTCGATCACGCACATACGATTTCGTTGTTTTTAAACTAGTTACTGTCATGCAAAGGACCTCCTATTTTAGTGAATATTCAGAATTTATGTTATTTTAACATTGTCCTTCCTCTATGAAACTAGACAATATGTAAATGATTCATAGAATGGCCTTAACTTTTTGTTTAGCTCAAAATCGCTAAAAAACAACATTTTTTTCTACGTTATACCGATTTTCGATAGATTTCCGAATGGATAGTATGGAGATTTTCAATTTGGGGGATTCTTTTGATCGGGTTGATTTTTTTGTTGGGCGGTTTAGTACTTTGGAGTGGCTTCCTTCCATTTAAGACAGAAAAACACATTCTAAACTTCGAGCAAAGCCCTACCCTTCAAACGAAAAAAACCAGCGGCTGCTGGTTTTTTCTAACTTATTGTTGGCGAGATTCGGTCATTTGCTTCCAAACCGAGCCTTTTGCTTCTTCACCTTGCTCGATACGAGCAATGGCCATTTTCACTTGTAGTTTTACTTCGAATTCTTTATCAGCTTCGGCTGCTTTTAATACTGGTAATGATTGTTCTGTGCCGACCTCATATAAATACATCGCTGCACGCCAGCGAACCAATTTGTTTTTATCCTGTAAGGCTTGCTGCATGGCCTCTTCAAATTCTACAAAGCCAAGGTCGCTCATGCAGTCGCCTGCTGTTCGGCGCACGGCAGCACTTTTATCCTGGAGAGCTCTTTCTAAATAAGGAACAACAGCAACATCTTCAATCATCCCTAAATACACGGTTGCTAGACGACGAATGGACATTTGCTCATCCTGTAGGGCTAAATCTAGTAGTGGTAAATCATCCAACTCCGGATCAGCCATTTGGTCTAGCAGCTGGAAGCGTTTCTCCCATTCTGGTTGCTGGAATTGCTCCACTGTTATTTTGAGCTTGTCTGATTTAACGATAGCCTTTTCATCATCATTATTGATGGCAGCGACAATTTCCGCTAGACGTTCTGCAGAATATGTGACATCAATCTCCTGTTTGACCGCTGCTGCAATTTCCTCTAGTTCGCCATAGCGCACACCATAATCAATCCATTTGCGTTGGAAAATATAGTTTTCATCCACTGCTGACTCAATGATTTGATTAAAAGCATCGACAAAACGATCACCGCAGCTCACACGATGTTCTCGCTGATTATCAAACACCTTTACTTGTAGAGGCACTTGCTTATAAAACTGGACATGGACATAAACTTCGCCGTAAAAATCATTGGCTACCAGTGTTTCATCTTGTGTTTGGACATCTTCACCTAATACTTGACGAATGTTTGCTAAAATACCTTCCCATGCATACTTGGCATTACGCTCAACCGCAAAGAAATCAGCTACATGATAAACGCCTTTTATTCCTTCAATGGCTAAAATAGCTGCTGCCTCGCCAGTTGCTTCATCTTTATTGTCCTTTGTAAAATTATAGCTTTTCCCGAATGGTAGCTCTGTATCAACAACAATCTTCATAGAATTGGGACTTGGCGTCGGTTCAATTGTAATAATCTTCATGTCTATCGCTCCTTATCCGTTAACAATTTCATCTAAATAAGACCATCTTTCAATTAGATGCTCATACTGTGCATTTAACTCATCAAGCTTAGCTGTTAGTTCCTGTAGTTTTGTAAAATCTGAACCAGCATTCGCGATTCCCTCTTCGGTCTCCATAATAGCTGCTTCTGTTTTTTCAATATCAGCTGCAATCGTTCCCCATTCTTTTTGCTCTTTAAACGATAGCTTTTTCTTGTCGGATTTTGGTTTTTCAGTCTTCGGTTTTTCAGCTTTCGGTGCCTCTACTTTAGCAGTTGCCGTATGCTCACGATTCTCCAAATACTCACTATAAAGATCCAGTGTTTCCTCTACCTGCCCTTTTCCATCCAGGATCCATAGTTTTTTCGCAATACGATCTAGGAAGAAACGGTCGTGGGAAATTGTGATCACTACGCCAGGGAAATGCTCAATGAAATCCTCTAGCACACCCAATGTTTCAATATCTAAATCATTGGTTGGCTCGTCCAATAATAAAACATTGGGTTGCTCCATTAATAAACGTAATAGATGAAGTCGCTTGCGCTCACCACCTGATAATTTACCAATTGGTGTACCATGCCCATGTAGTGGGAATAAAAAACGCTCTAGCATTTGAGCCGCTGAATAGCGAACGCCCTCTGCATCTGTTATATCATTCGAAGCCTCACGTATATATTCAATCATACGCTCATTTTCATTCATTTTCGGCAATGTTTGCTTGAAATGAGCCAGTTTCACTGTTGAGCCGACAAGAATTTCACCTTGATCTGGTGTTAGCTCTCCTGCTAGCATGTTCAATAAGGTTGATTTTCCTGCACCATTCGCACCGATAATGCCAATTCGGTCACCTTGCTGTAATAAAAATGAAAAATCTTCAAGAATCTTTTGCTGTCCAAAGGCTTTCGAAATATTTTCTGCCTCCAACACTTTCCGCCCGAGACGTGTTGTAGCGAGACCCATCTCCAATGAAACGTCCTCTGATTTACGCTCTAGGTTTTCTTCCAACTTTTCAAAGCGTTGAATACGTGCTTTTTGCTTGGTTGAGCGCGCCTTCGCACCGCGACGAATCCATTTCAACTCTGAACGATAACGGTTGCGATCCTTCTGTGCAGAGGCAGCTTTCATTTCCTCACGAATAGCACGTGCCTCCAAGTAATCCCCATAATTTCCTGTGTGACGATACAAGGTTTGATCGGCAAGCTCGTAAATATGTGTTGATAATTCATCTAAGAAATAACGATCGTGGGTAATGAAAATAACTGCACCCTTTAGTCGTAATACCATTTCTTGAAGCCACTCTGTTGCTTGCACATCTAAATGGTTGGTCGGCTCATCTAATAAGTAAAGATCAGCTGGCTCAATTAATACTTTAGCTAATGCTACTCGTTTTTGCTGACCACCTGATAGCGTTAGTACTTCTTTATCAAATGTTTCAAGTCCGAGTTTTGTTAAGGCTGTCTTCGCAAGCGCGTTGACATCCCATGCTTGCTCTTCATCCATACGTTGTTGCAAGCTAAATAAAGTCTTTTGTAAACTTTCAGATGTTGGATTGATTGCTAATGCAGCAACCGTTTCCTCATATTGACGATTTAGTTGTAAAATCGGTGAGTCACCAGCAAAGACAGCCTGTAAAACCGTTTCTCCTGATTGAAATGATGGCTCCTGTGGTAAATAGGCGATACGGTATTTGTTCGGGCGGTCCATTGTTAAGGTATCCGCTTCGATGTCACCTGCTAAAATCGATAACAAGGTCGATTTCCCCGTACCATTAATACCGATTAAACCTGCTCGCTCACCCTCATAAATGGTAAATTCAATATTTTGAAAAAGCGTTTTATCGCCCACAGTTTTTGTTAAATTTTGTATAATTAAATGACTCATTCCACTATTCCATCTCTTTCATGTTAGGTATTGTTCATGCCCACACTACTTTTATGTAGACGATTATTGATATCCATTATTCATCATAACATCATTTGACAGGTAAACAAAGAACAACAAACTGTCATTGGTTTGTCCCAAGTTTGCTCCCGTTCTCCTGTAAATACGTGTGCATTATCTGACAAAGTATAATGATTCCTTGCTCTAGGTCCTGTGGTTCTGGATAGGAATAACTAATTCTCATATGGTGATATTGTGGTTCTCCCGGATAACAAGCAGAGCTGGGTAAAAAAGTAATATGGGCTTGCTGTGCTTTAAACAACAGTTCATCTGTATTCCCATTACTAGGCAAAGACACCCAAATATTTAACCCTCCTTTTGGTTCCATCCACGTAACGCCTTGTGGTGCAAATTTGTTCAATAAAGCAATCGTCTGATCTCTTCTTACTTCAAGCGCAATGCGTAATTTTTCTAAATGGACATGCATGCGGTCTGATCGTAAAAAAGGAATCAGTGCCTTTTGTGTTAATAGTGGATTGCCCGAATCGGCAAAGGATTTGGCTGATAAGAGCCGTTGATGGACAGTGCCATTCGAAATGATGGCTCCAATTCTACAACTAGGGGCTAACGATTTGCTAAATCCTTTTAAATATATAACATGACCACTTTCATCTAACGCTTTAAGAGTAGGTGGTGGTGGATTATCGTCAAAATAAATTTCATTCCATGAATCATCTTCTACAATAAGAAAGCCGTATTGCTGGGCAAGATCTAGTAACTCTCTTCTTCTCGCTTCGCTTAAAACAGTTCCTGTAGGATTCTGAAATGTTGGATTTGTATAGATCAGCTTTGGTTGTTTGCTTAAACATAATGTTGCTAGAATAGTTGTCTGCATACCTTCTTCATCTACTGGAATGGGAATAATATGGGCTCCGCGATTTCTAAAGACATCGATTGCTGCTGTATAGGTAGGAGCTTCAGTAATGACAATGTCTCCTGGTCCAATAAATGTTCTAGCCACTACATCAATACCTTGTTGCACACCATTTGTCACAATAATTTCTTGAGGTGTTGTTTCAATGTCACCATATTGTTGAACATAGTCCCGAATTGCCTTTCGTACATCTTCATCACCTTGTACAGCCCCATAACGCACAACAATCTGAGGTTCTGCGAGTAAAATTGCCACGATTTCATTCGTCAAATAAACTGAGGGTAATAACCCCGGATGGATGGTTGCACTTGAAAATTTCATCGCATACTCTGTTCCTTTATTTAATATGGATTGTGAACGTTGAATGTAGTCGGGGATCGCTAATTGCCAATTATAATTACATTGGCTCACATGCATGCTCCCCTGTTCATTTTTTCGCACGAATGCCCCCTTGCCATGCACCACTTGAATATACCCATTTCTTTCTAACAATGCATAAGCCTTACTGATCGTTACAGGGCTCACTTGATTCTCTTTAGAAAAACTCCGTATAGAAGGTAATTGACTCCCCTCCTGTAAAAAACCCGAACGTATTTTTTCTGCCATAATATTTGAAATCTGATGGATTAAGGTTTGATCTGATTGACGGTTTAGCTTTATTTTCATTTACCCTCCAACTGTTATAGTCATAATTTGACTGTTATATATATCACTATATAGTGTAGAGGCAGAAATAGCTAAATTTGATATGAAGGGAAATGATGATCCATGACGAACATGAAGCAAGATCAGGAAAATATTGAAACGATTTTAACGGATGTTGTGCACCATGCTGCCAAGTTTTTTACCAGTCTTGAAGAAAGAGCCGTAACAAGGCAAGCTTATAACGTACCTGCTTCAATACTTTCTGAAGTAGGACATGGCGCTCAGTCGACACTTCAATACTTTTCACAGCATTATGCTGCAGGCTTAAGCGCCAGTGCAGGTTCAAGATATTTAGGGTTTGTTACAGGTGGGGCTACGCCTGCTTCGATTGTTGGAGATTGGTTAGTCAGTATTTACGATCAAAATCTATCCAATACGCAAGATTCTGTAGCAGGCTCAATGGAATTAGCGACGATTGATATGTTAAAAGATTTATTGCTAGTGAGTGAGGATTATCAGGGAACATTTGTCAGCGGGGCTACGATGGCTAATTTCGTAGGACTTGCACAAGCAAGAGAGTGGGTGGCGCAATACTATGGGAAAAGTACTGCGATGGATGGGTTATTTGATATCCCACCGATAAAAATCGTCAGTGGTACGCCGCATTCGAGTATTGTCAAAGCAACTTCTATGCTTGGCATTGGGAGAAAGTCTATTCATCTTATTCCATGTCAGGAACAGCGGGAAGCGATCGACATTGCAAAATTACAACAGTTTCTTGAAGATAATCAACAAGAACCTTGTGTTGTCGTAGCAAATGCGGGAACCGTCAATACGGTTGATTTTGATGATTTACTAGCAATTGGCAAGCTCAAAAAGCGCTATAATTTCTGGCTTCATGTAGATGCGGCTTTTGGAGGCTTTGCTGCGTGTTCACCAAAGTACCATCACTTAATCGAGGGCATTAACCATGCTGATTCTATTACGATTGACGCACATAAATGGCTGAATGTCCCTTATGATGCGGCTATGCAATTTACCCGACATCAATCGTTACAAATAGCTGTATTTCAAAACAATGCTGCCTACCTTAGTAGCTCGCTTGAGAATCCGAATTTTAGTGATCTTACCCCTGAAAATTCACGACGATTCCGTGCGTTGCCTGCTTGGTTTTCCCTGAAAGCTTATGGTAGAAAGGGCTATCAACAGTTAATCGAACAAAATGTACTGCTAGCTCAGCAGCTTGGACAAAAAATAGAGCAAAGTCACCAATTTACTTTGCTAGCCCCTGTTCGTTTAAATGTTGTGTGCTTTGCCATAAATCATGAAGCACTGACAGCCGAAATGAACAAACAATTTTTGACGACATTAAATCAACAAGGCAAAGTGTTCATGACACCAACTGTTTACCAAGGTGTGCCAGCTATACGTGCGGCTTTCAGCAATTGGCGTACAACCACAGAAGATCTAACTATTATTTGGGAAGCACTAACGACAGCCATACAATCCTTTTTCCACGAGTCCCTCTAATCTATGATATCCAAATGAATAACAAGGGCGAATGCACGAATATATTTGTCCAAATTTATTACGAATTACCAGCTATGAAATCGCACAATATGCGAGTACTGCAGATTTCATCAAAAAAAACTTCAAATTACAATAAAATGATTATGTCAAACAAATATGCAAAAAACAACACGAACCGCCTTCAATTGAAAGGCGGTTCATGTTGTTTTATTGACCAATTTCGTGTTGTAATTGCTTTAAAAAGCTTTCCATAAATTGATGACGTTCAAGTGCCATCTGCTTGCCCTTCTCAGTTACCATTAGATCCTTTAGCAACAACAGCTTTTCATAAAAATGAGTGACAGACGACGTATTTTTTTGACGATATTCCGACTCTGACATATTGATGCGTGCTTCTTCATCCTTATCGTAAAGCTTACGGCCTTTCGCACCACCATAAGCAAATGTTCGGGCGATGCCAATCGCTCCAATCGCATCTAAACGGTCTGCATCACGTACGATTTTGGCTTCCATAGATGTTGCTTCTAGCTCATTCCCACCATTAAATGACACTTGTGCAATACAATCTCGAATATGTTGCTTTTTTTCCTCGCTAACAGGTAGCTCTGCGATGAGTTGTTCTTCCTGTTCCTTACTATCGGTATACTTTTTATCGCTCACATCATGCAACAACACCGCAATTTTAACTACTTCGGCATCTGCTGTTGGCTCTGTATGTAAGATAGCTAGCGCATTTTGGTAGACACGTTCAATATGTTGAAAATCATGGCTAGCGTCAAACTTTGCATAAATTTCACTTACTTTACTCATTAAATAATCCATAGTTCAAGCTCATTCCTTTCCTACACGATTATACTGTATTTATAGTCATCACGAAAAATAAAAAATCAGTACCCTTTCAATTGACTAATTTTTCAGAATATTATAAGATAAACGTACAGAACAAACTGTTTGTTCTGTACCTCATATTTTTCAGTTATGTACAACAGCTATGTGTTCGACAGTTATAACATCAACTTCAGCGGGCTTACAATTGAATAGTATGTTTGAAAGATGACGTAAGTAAAGAAAACCAATCATCAAACAAATAAAAGTGAACACTTTCCCTTAGAAATTCTTTGTTTAACCCGCATAGCCAAATGTACAGCCGAAAACTGTGAACATCAAGTTAGTTTGTTTTTACGACCAAAAGGTTATCATCAAATTGTAGCCTCTGTGTAACTGTTTTTTCGTTATTGGTTGTTACCTTCTTCAAGTATGGATGAACGTAGCTCCTCCCAATAATAAAAATCGTACACGATGATGGCGAACAGCTAATGATACCACGTTCTATGAGTCGTACGAACACCATGAAGATTCATGTAAGCCATAAATGTATGAAGCTATAAAGGAAGTAGGAACGATTGTGATAAAATGTAATACCTTCCCGCTGAAGGACAAATAAAAGCTGCCCATCTTACAGTCAAGTAGATGATGGCAGCTTTTACTGTTTTATTTGCTATTTAGTTGTAGATCTTACAAAACGCCCTTAATGACCTCATCAATTTCTTGTAATAGCGCTTGATTTTGCATCGTTGAACTTAAGGTTAAATGAGATTGATCAACGTGGATGACCGCTACATGCATACCCTCTGTTATGCTTGCACTTGGTACTGGTAGCATCTTTTCTGTATCGAATGTCATGATAAGATCTGGGAATTTCGATGGTAACTGTCCTTCCTTCGATAACGTCATATATTCATTCCAGAAAGTTAAATGGTAATCGCTAACAGATAATTTCCCTACGTCAAAGCCATTTTCTTTCGTTAACGAGTAATCTGTGACCTCACCAGATACGATGTGCACTCCATTTAATTGTTGCAGAACATTAGCCAATTTTTCGTCAAAAGTTTGTCCTTTTAAGAAGCTATAGCCGAGCTCAATCGCCATGGAAATGGCCTTCGGTGCACCATGTTTCTGTAAATAATCTATCGTCACAGGATTCCTCGTCACACCTACTAATCCTCCAGCTAATATTGAAGCTTGTCGTGCTGTTTTCGCTGTATTTTGTAAATGGCCTTCTACAAACCCTTGAACCGCAAAATCATCTTTGCCACCTGCGTAAAATTGCACAGATTGATAGTCTTGTTGTTCATGGAGATTGAGGGAACCCATAATTCCCGTTGGATGTGCCCGCCCATTACATGGAGCATCCACAACAGGCACGTTTAATAAAACGGACTGCAACCAGCCATTAATTGTCGTGATGGCACCATTTTCATTGGTAATGATGCCCTTTAGACGTTGATTGGTATATGTGTTCATGCTGCGATAGCTCCAACAAAGCTGTTCATTCGAAATATATTGATCGGCTGCTGAAGGTGCGCCTACCATGGCTACACACGCTACTAAATCTTCATGATCTAATTCGGTGATATCGACTAATTGTGGTTCCCCAGCAGCAAAGATTTCTTCCACCAGTTTGAGTCCTTCCTCTAGAAGACCTCCGCCGCCGCCACCAAGGATTGCTCCTCCATAAACCGCAGCAATTCCATCCTCATATGTTAATACTTTTGCCATCGATCATTACTCCTTTCTATTTCCCTATTTTTAGAATAGAAGAGAAGAAGCTGTATAAAGCATCTCCAGCAATTACCCCTGCTGCAAAGACTGTCATTTCAGATTCTCTCTTACCTTTCGTCACGTACGTGAAAATAACTCGAAGTAAGATACCAGCTAATACCGCCCATCCAGCAATTGGATTGATCAGTAATAAACCTGTAGCAAAAAGAATACCCATTTGTCGTTTTGAACCACCAATCAATTGGATCAATGCCCCTGGAATAGCCCAAATCATTAGTTGTTTCGCTACATCGCCCGTAACGCCAGATTGAATAGTTGCTGCATAAACATGGTTAACAGGTGCTACTAAACCTTGTGCAAAATATGATTTGTAGGATAATAATACAACAATCGCAGAAATCGAGAAGGCTAACATACCAGCGATCATTTGCTGTTTGCGCCCTTCTTTTTCTAATGCTGGATCACTACCATTCCCACGTAAAATAAAACCTGTTTTCAAATCATAGCCCATATCCGCAAATGCTACCCCTGTAGCTGCACTATAACCTGCCAATAACGCAAGAGCTGGTGCAGGGAAGCCTATTAAAATACCAACAATCAGTGTAATAAATGCCACTGCAAACGCTGGGAACCAACCAGCATGCATCGCCGCAATACCAACGATAAGCTCATGGACAAATGCTGCAATTGTTGCAAAGACGATGAAACCTATTAACATTCCGAACGACATATGTGTGATAATACCGCCTAAAATAGCGATTAATAAGGCAATCGCTAAATAAGCAATAAACCCTACACCGAAACCTCGGCGAATTTCTTTAGCATCTTTTGAATAGCTTAACTCTTCTGACTTTTTCGCAGAGCGTTTACTTAGGAGAGTGAAAGCTACTTGGAACAGAGCCACGATGCCGGCACCAATCATAATGCCATGTGGGATATAATAGGCATTTAAATCAATATTAAATAATTGAACAGAATAGCCTCTTAGTAAAAGACCAATTCCAAACATCGTAAGCGCCCAAATATTACCGATAAACGCTACCCCAAAAGCTGACATTGGAATTTTAAGAACAGATCCCACGATACCGAGTAAAACACCACCGATTAATACCTTGGCATTTTTACCGCCTTTATCACCAGCTTTAATTGCTTCAGCTGTCGCAATCCCTGGTGGCCAAGTTCCTGCAGCTGGGAAAATCTTTGTATCAAAAAATTTATATAATAATAAAGCATCAACAAACATCGCTAAAATAACACCGATAAACAACGGTAATACTAAATTTTCATAGCCTAAAACATATGGAATACCAATTGGCAACATTAAGCTACTCGCAGCACTAAAAGTAGCTGATGAAATGGCCGTTTGAATGATATTTTGTCTATGCACCGATTTAAACGCAATTAATTTGCCAATTGGAATTCTTCCTAAAATCATCGCGAATATTGCCCCAACAATAGATGTATTGGCAGAAATCCCTAAAGTCGTAATCAGCTGTATCCCAATAATGGCCCCAATAACAGATGTTAAGACGATCATTAGTAGAGTTACAGGCTCCAAAGCCCGTGGATGTAATACTTTATTATTCATAGTGTCAGCTCCCCTATTGCTGTTATAGTTTTGAAATGTGTGATTGTATCTGATGAGCTACTTTCACTAACTGTTCAAGCATATATTTCTCCCTTTGATCATTTATATCGTATACTAATCCAGAAATTGTAAGAGATGCGATTATTTCTTTCTTATAGTTGAATAACGGTACACTGATGCCAAAAGCGTGTTCATTATATTCGCCAATGGTCACACACCATTTATTTTGGCGGATGCATTGTAGCTCTTCCCTCAACGTCTCAAGAAATTCTTGATGCTCTTCTTTCGATTGCATGTTGTGAAAAAAGGCTATTAATTCAAGTTGTCTGTCCTCCTCTAAGAAGGCAAACATGACTTTACAGGAAGCACCGATGTAAAGGGGTGTCTTTGTTCCTAAAGACACCGCATACTTTACATTTTTATTACTTTCGGCGATTTTCGTTGTGACACCGTATTCATTGTCCATATAAGTGAGAAATACCGATTCGTTAATTTCACTTGCAAGATTTCCCATCAGTTCATAAATGGTCGAGTGTGGGTCCTTCGTATGTGAGAGCACATCATAAAAAAGAAACATTTTATAGCCTAATTTATATTTTTTTGTACTCTCATCTTGTATTAAATAACCCGCTTCTGTAAATGTATTGATGGTTCTTTGTACGACACTTGTCGGCATTTTCATCATGCGCGAAATTTCACGAACACCTAATGCATTTTCTGTCGTCGCAAAACACTCTAGTATATCTAATGAGTTTTTTAATGTCTTGACAGTCATTTATTTCTCCCTTTAAGCGTTTTGATAACCGTAATGCTTTTTCGCTACTTCTACAGAAATATATTCATTTAACAAATCCTGTTCAATGGCCTCTTTGCTTCGTTCAAGTGGATTACCATAACCACCGCCTGTAGCTGTAACAAGCTCAATACGGTCGCCTTTTTGCAATTCATAATTGGCTAGTACACCAACTGGTCCAATTGTTGTTCCATCTTTTTTGTGAACGATTAAATAGTTATGAGAGCCTTCTTCTCCATCACTTAATCCGAATGGCGCGAATTGATGTCTACCTAAGTTGACAGAAACCTTTTGACCATCATTATTGATGGTATACACGCGACGTACACCTAAACCACCTCTAAATTGGCCTGCACCTGCACCGTCACAGTTTAAGCTATATTCATCAATTTGAATTCCATATTTGGTTTCGGCAATTTCAACAGGAAGATTATAGGTTTCACCATCACCCATACAGTATTGCCCACTTTGACCATCATCATCATTCGCTGCTCCCCAACCACCAACTGATGGTTCAACGATGAGGAATGACTCATCATTTTCAGGGTTTTTACCTGTCAGAATAAACGTACAAACAGATTGTAAGTGACCTGCAGATAATCTTTCTGGTAAATGTGGTGCAAGTGCTTTCCAAATTAAATCTGCTGCTCCAATACGTGCCTCAAAGTTCATGGATACTGGGTGTGGACGTTTAGCCGAGACAATGGAATTTTCATCCGTTAAAATCGTTAAGCGTTTAAAGACCCCCTCGTTAATCACATCAATATCCCCGAGTAATGCCAAGAACATAACACGCACACTCGCCATTAAGCCAAATTGTGAACAGTTTACTGGCACATTCACCGCTGGGTGTGAGCCCCTAAAATCACAAATAAATTCTTGCTCACTAATCGTAACTTTCACTTTAATCGGGTAAGGTCCGCCCTTTAATGGATCCCCCTCAATAAAGTCCTCCGCATAAAACTCGCCTTTTGGTAAATGTTGAAGCTCATGCTCCACAATTTTCTCACCCCTGTCCAATAATTTTTGAATGGACAATTTCACCGATTCGGCACCAAACTTCTGACAAAGCTCTGCGATTCGTTTTTCTCCCGTTTTTAAGGCAGCAACTTGTGCAAACATATCGCCGATAGATAGCTCTGGTAAACGAACATTTGTAGAAATAATCTCATAAATGGCTTCGTTCAATTCCCCTTTATGATAAAGTTTGACACCTGGTAGTTGTAGACCTTCCTGATAGATTTCATTGGAATTACTTGTAAATGAACCAGGATCCATGCCCCCTACTTCTGTCCAGTGTGCTTTATTGGCTGAGTAAGCAATAATTTCACCGTTATAGAAAATTGGGAGTACTAAGCCGACATCTGATAAATGCGATCCTCCCCCAACATATGGGTCATTTATAATAATGACATCGCCTTCATGTAACTTTTTGCCATTATCGAACTTTTCAATCACTCGTTGCACCATTGGACTTAGCATCCCAATAAAGCTTGTAACACCATTTCCTTGGCTAATTAAGTTACCCTGTGCATCTGTTAAACCACAAGCATAGTCTAATACTTCATAGATAACCGGACTCATCGAAGAACGTGCTAGTGCCACAAACATCTCATCTCCTATGGCTAACAATGAATCCTGAATAATCTCTACAGCAAAAACGTCTTTTTTCATGATTTATTTCCCCTCCATCTCTACAATCAAATTGCCATATTTATCAATTTCTATAGATTGCTTTTCATTGATCACGACTGTAAATGTTGGGTTTTCTACGATTGCTGGACCTGTAATGACATAGCCCGGAGCTAGCTTTTGTTGATCATACACATTGACCTCTACCCAACCCTTTTCTTTCACATATAAGTTGCGTTTTGTTTTGATACATGTTGACACATCAATATGAGAGAAATCTAATTCTTTAAATTGAACAGCCTCATCTTTTCCATAGATGGTAAGGTGTAGATTTACTAATTCTATTGGAGTAGTTGGTAAATCGAATGAAAATTCTTGTTTATGTTTAACATGGAATGCCTCTGCCAATTGATGAAGCACTTCATCATGAATGGTGCTATTTGAAGCATTCAATTTTACTGCATGTTCTTGGCCTTTATAGCGTAAATCATAATTAATCTCGAAATAATAATGCTCTTTTGATAAAGGTGCATCTGCATAGGCATTTGCAATCGCTTGATCAATATTTTCTTGAATATCCGCAAGATGAGCTTGATCAAAGTCCATTAAACTTGTTTGGATATAGTCTTGTCGATACTCTGTCATCATCATGCCTAATGCAGAAAAGACAGAAGAACCATATGGAATAATGACTTTTTTCATACCTAGTTCTTCCGCTAAATTAATGGCATGTAATGGACCGCCACCACCAAAGGCTACCATTGTAAAATCTTCTGGATCATAGCCTTTACGAATGGAGATTAGCTTCAATGCATTTAACATATTCGAGTTCGCAATATCTAAAATGCCTTGTGCGGCTTCTTCGGCTGAAACATTAAATGGTTTCGCAATCGCCTCAACAAGTGCCTCTTCCACTTTGTCAATAGACACTGGATTATCGAAGTTCGCTAATGATAATTTTCCTAAATAGACATTTGCGTCTGTAATCGTAGGCTGTGTATTACCTAAACCATATGCTACAGGACCTGGGTTTGCACCAGCAGAATCTGGTCCAACCTTTAAGGAACCAAACTGATCTACACGAGCGATAGAGCCCCCACCATTGCCGATTTCAACTATATCCACAACAGGTGTTTTGATTGGATAGCCAGCAAATTTTTCATTTCTTTCGATATAATAATCTGTTGTAACATTTACTTTGCCATCTGTAATAAGTGAGCATTTTGCTGTCGTACCACCTACATCAAAGGCGATAATATTGGATTCATTTAGAAGTTCACCTAATTTTGCAGCTCCAAACATACCCGCTACAGGACCAGATTCAACTAGATTGATTGGCAACTCCATTGCTTTATCAAAGCTTGTTGTTCCCCCATTTGATTGCATAATTTTCAGGTGATCTGTAATACCGATTGTGCTTAATTTTTCTTTTAAGCTTTTTAAATAAGCGTGAGCAATTGGCTTCACATATGAATTTAAAACAGTTGTGTTTGTTCTTTCATATTCACGATATTCCTTAATCGTTTCGCTTGAAAGTGTAATATACACTTCAGGCCAAATTTTTAAAATTTCTTCTTTTAGCTGCTGTTCGTGAATTGGATTTTTATAGCCATGAATCAAAGAAATTGCAATAGCCTCTACACCCAATTCCTTAAATTGACGAACAATATCTCCGACTTCATCCCTATTAAGCGCTTTCATAATATTTCCTTTAAAATCAATGCGCTCATCGATTTCTTGTCGTAAGTAACGCTCTACAAATGGCTCTGGCTTTTTATATTTAAAATTATATAAGTCTGGTCGATTTCCACGTGCAATTTCTAATACATCACGGAAGCCTTTTGTAGTAATTAGCCCAACTACGCCCCCTTTTCTCTCGGTTAATGTATTGATAATAACTGTTGAACCATGAATAAATGATTCAATGAGAGAATCCTCGGTTACATGTCGTCCTAATACGTTTAATATACCATCCTCAAAATGCCCAGGTGTCGTATGTCCCTTGTCAAAATGAAGATTTCCCTTTTCGTCTGTATAAACTAGGTCGGTAAAAGTACCGCCAATATCTGTTGCGATTTTCAAGACTCCATCCCTCCGTGTTCCTATTATCGGAACAGTGTTCCGAATTAGAATTAAGTAAATTATATTTAAAAGAAAAAGAAAATTCAATGTATTTTTTAAATAAAAATTCATTTGACAATTGCAGATCGTTGTAAAAATCCACTTTTTCTTTCCAATATCAGAGAACTATTAATAAAAAATACCAAACGTATTTATATAAGGAAACTTCTCGCGTTTTTTTATGTACATAAAAAAAGATCCTAGTTTTTAAACTAGGATCTTAAATTTTCTAAAAAAATAGCTATTATAATTTTCTATTGATGTATCAGCGGATGAAACCAACAAAAATTTTACATTGATTCCAGTGATTTAAAGATCCCTGGATTGTCGCAAGATGCTCATTTATTTTGGAAGTATTGGTTAGATCTATGTAGTGATGACACCGTCGCTTGAGGAGCAAATCATTTTTACTCAAAAGGAAAAGAGATTTAGATAAAGAATATTATTAAAAATTCCCATTAACGATGAACAAAGACGTTTCATCACAGAAGCTCCAGCTAGTAAAAAACTAAAAAAAGCTGCGCCTATTTAAAAGGGCAGCTTTTTTTAGTTTTTTAGAACAATCCTACTGCACGTCCGTCATTATCCACATTCATGCGTAAAGCAGCTGGAGCTTTTGGTAGTCCTGGCATTGTCATAATATCCCCTGTTAGACAAACAAGGAAGCCAGCACCAAGCTTTGGAATCACTTCACGAATTGTGATGGTAAAGCCTTCTGGACGACCGAGTAAACTTGGTTGGTCGGATAAAGAATACTGTGTTTTCGCCATACAAATCGGCAGAGAATCCCAGCCAAATTTTTCGATTTGGGCCATTTGTTTTTTAGCTTGGTCAGTGAATTGTACATCTTTCCCGCCATATACCTTTTGCACAATTGTACGCACTTTTTCTTCAATGGACTCTGTTACATCGTATAACGGCGAGAAGTTGTTTTCTTCTTCCAATACAGCTAGTACTTGTTCAGCTAAGGCTAATCCGCCTTTTCCGCCTTCTTCCCAGACATTCGTACGAGCAATACGAACATGATTTTCTTGGCACCAGTTCAGAACTGCTTCTAGCTCTGCCTCTGTGTCTGTAATAAAACGATTTAATGCAATAACCGGTTCAACACCAAATGTACGAACCGTGTCGACGTGTTTCGCTAAATTTTCAATTCCTTGTAGCAGTGCTTCCACATTTTCGCCAACAAGTGCTGTTTTCGGAACACCACCATGCATTTTTAAGGCACGAATCGTTGCTACGATAACAACGGCACTTGGTTTAAAGCCTGCTTTACGTGCTTTAATATTCATGAACTTTTCAGCACCTAAATCAGAGCCGAAGCCCGCTTCTGTCACCACGATATCCGCTAGCTTACGGGCTGTTTGTGTCGCCATAATAGAATTACAGCCGTGGGCAATATTAGCAAATGGACCACCATGTATAATAGCTGGTGTACCTTCTAATGTTTGTACTAAGTTTGGCTTAAAGGCATCCTTCAATAATAATGTTAAGGCACCCTCTACCTGTAAATCACGCACAAAGACAGGCTCACGTTCAAATGTATAGCCAATCACTATGCTAGCGATGCGTTCGCGTAAATCCTCAATGCTCGTTGCTAAACAGAACACTGCCATAATTTCGGAGGCAACCGTAATATCAAAGCCGTCTTCACGTGGCATGCCTTGAACAGGTCCTCCTAAGCCCACGATCACTTTACGTAGTGAGCGATCATTTAAGTCCATTACACGTTTCCAAATAATGCGGCGTGGATCAATGTTTAATACATTCCCTTGGTGGATATGATTATCAATAAATGCAGATAAAGCATTGTTGGCTGTTGTTATCGCATGAAGGTCACCAGTGAAGTGTAAGTTAATATCCTCCATCGGTACAACCTGTGCATAGCCTCCACCAGTTGCTCCACCTTTTACGCCCATTACTGGACCAAGTGATGGTTCACGTAATGCTACCATAACTTTTTTATTCAATTGATGAAGGGCATCAGCTAGTCCTACAGTAACAGTCGACTTTCCTTCACCTGCTGGGGTTGGACTAATTGCTGTCACTAGCACAACCTTTGCGTCCTCACCTTGAGCTGTAATTTTTAATGGGTCAATCTTCGCTTTGAAACGTCCATACTGTTCAAGAGCATCCTCTGGAATACCCGCAGCATTGGCAATTTCCGTAATAGGTTTGATCACTGCTTGACTAGCGATTTCTAAATCTGTTAATGGTTGATTTTTCGTTGTCATTTGGCATCCTACTTTCTATGTTGTTCATTTCCATTATAGTCTTAATTGTGAAAAAAAAGAAAGCCAGATAGGCAAGCATTTCGACAATCAATTGACATCTTTGTTCAATTCATGTATGTTCTAAGAGAAAATGCAATTTTTTCACATTTTTCATTGATAGCACGACTTATTTAACTTTATTTTACATTCAAGCGCATTGGAGGCGAATGCTTATGCAACAGGGGATCGTAAAGTGGTTCAATAATGAAAAGGGTTATGGCTTTATTGAATGTGATGATGGAGAAGATGTATTTGTTCATTTTACGGGCATCCAGGAGGAAGGCTTCCGTACACTTGAAGAAGGTCAAAAGGTTTCATTTGATGTTGTGGAAGGCAATCGTGGTCCTCAAGCATCAAATGTTGTGAAATTATAAGCTACACAAACAAAAACCAGATGGAATAATAATGATATTATTCCATCTGGTTTTTGAGATGTTTACACATAAAAATCCACTTCAATGATTGAAGTGGATTTTTAGTTTAGCGATTAATCCAATAAAAAGCACCTGGACAAACTAATGTTTCCTTTGTTCGATGTGGATCTTTTAATGTGACACCTATTGGTCCTTCTTTTAAATGCCCTAGCGTCATGGTTGCTGCTAGTTCTTCCTCATAAAAATCTAAGCGCATATTCGGAAGTTGCAGGGACGCAAACTGCTCATGTTGCTCATGTTGAGGTAACTGTAACACCTTCTGCCATAGCTGAACCGTGGACTGCACGTCCTTGACATAAAATTGGACAGATTCCATTGTAATGGCTTGCTTTTCATCGATTGCACCATTTGCTTTTAATTGTGCCAAACGCACCTCATCTTCATCTGCCCACTCAATTAAGAATGGAAAATCCATCGAGAGATTATGTTTGCCAAAATGCAATAGCTTCCATTCTATTATCGTGCCGTCTGGTCTTGTTCGGCTGCAAGCATCGGGGCCATAAACGTCAAAACCCAGTGCACGCAATCGTTGACCCTCTTCTTCAATATTTTTGGTGCGCAAAGCAATTCGTGAAAATCCTTGGCGCTCTTGATCACGTTTAAACGTATAATGTAGGGAATATGGGTACTGGGCCGCTTGCTCAAATAAATCACGATCATAAATAGCGATTTGTTCAATATAGCTTAAGCCAAAATAACTTAGCGTATTGTAAGTCCCCCACATCGTGTGTTGACCACCGTTCACTGTATGGACATTTCGTTTATTGAAGAAAACCTTTATATTTTCTGGTGATTCTACTTGATGTACCAGATGATCAAAATATAAAGTCATGGCAATTCCCCTTTCTTTCCCCCATTTGCTTTACCTGGATGTTTAATTGATTTAAAATTTACTCAAGAAAAGGAGTTAATGTATAGTATGAAAAAAAGTGCAATTTACCTACTAACTCCGTTAACTAATTTATTACTAACTATAAAGAGGTGATTTGAATGACAGATCAAGTAGCTGCTTTTAAATTGGCATTGGGTAATTATCCTACAGGTGTAACCGTTGTTACAGCATGTCATGAATCGGATCCAATTGGCTTAACAGTCAATTCTTTTGCATCTGTTTCCATTGACCCACTCCTTATTTTGTGGTCACTTGATAAAAAATCTCAGCTCCATTCTTACTTTACGGCTGCGCCAAAATTCGCTGTCAATATTTTAGCGAGTGATCAAGAACATTTATGTACATTATTTGCAAGTAAAATCCCAGATCGCTTTGCTCAAGCAAAATGGTCTACCTCCACTTTTGGACTACCGATTTTACATGATACAGCAGCTATTTTACAATGTAAATCCTTTCAGCAAATAGATGCTGGCGACCATACCATTTTCATTGGGCAAGTGATAGACATTACAAATTTCCAAAAAGAACCTCTTCTTTATCATCGCCGTCATATCGGTCAGATTCCAAAAAGCTTTTATAGCTAATATCCATAAAAAAAGGGCCACTTGTAAGCAAAGGAATCCATGCTTATTGGTGGCCTTTTGACATCGTTCAACTGAAATGATCATTATTTTTTCTGTGGAAACCTCTGCTTTTCAAGCCTATTAATTTGAACAATTACACCATCTTGAATCGTAATATGCACTTCACCAAATTCAAGATTTTGAATGGCCTTTGCAATTGCCTCTAATTTCTTATCCTCTACCTTTGCCGACTGAGCCATACGATACACCCCTTCTTTCTCATCCTTGTTGTTTAAAAGAGGCCAATGCATCAAACTGTTTGATAGCCCCTCCTATCTCTCAGTTACATCTGTTGGATTTGGCACCTTTCTTTTCGGTTGCCGAGGCTTCATTGGGCCAAGTCCCTCCACCTCTCTCGATAAGAGTACTGCGTTTCTTGAAAATAATTCTATAATTCTGTCATACGATTGTCAATATAAATTATTAGAAAACCTAGTTGAATACTTTGTAATATGTAATTTAGATGAGAGAAGTGCCTTTACTCAAGTATTTTATGCCTAATCAAAGATAAATAGATGACTATCCATTAATTTATTACGGACTCCATTTTCTCAAAATGGATTCAAGTGGACCTCGATTATGATTGGCTCTCCACCATATAGAAACAACTACACAACCTATAAAATAACAGCATGCATACAACATGGAAAAGGCAAGCGTTTGGTTCTCCAGCTTATTGCAAATGATGAGTATCCCTATTCCTATAAAAACATGGCCAACATAATGGGTTAACGACATTTGACCCGTTATAACCAAAGCTTCAATCACCTTATTTTTGCACTTCTCAACAAGATAGATGGAGCACACAATGAGGACAATTGCCGAACCCGAATTAGATAAAACATACATCATATTAGGCGGAATCGGTCCTGTATCAAACAAGTACAATGCACTCTCTATATCTAATAAATGCACTGTCGTAACCTTAATGATGACAGTTGAAAAGGTTTCCGTCATAGTGACTAGCAAGACACCTGTTGCCAGTAATCCCTTCCTTAAGGTACGATTTGTTAAATCTAAATTGCCGATCAACATACCAATGAGAAAGAAACAAATCCATGGGAATACTGGATGGTAACCATTAAACATTAAATTCCTTGTAAAACCTGTTGGTGTCCAAAAATCAAGGTACTCTAGTAATACATATGTAGGATGCCAGCCAGCAAGGTAATTAAATTGGATTTGGAGCCATTGTGAGACGATGAGGATGATAGTGATTAAGAGAATCATCGTTTTCTTGGATATGACAATCAAACATGCTGCAACAAACATATAAACACCATAATAATGTAGTATGTCTCCTGTCCAACCTATCGCATATAACACCATCCCTATTGCAAATAAGAAAAGTGATCTCTTCCAAAGAGTATATCTATTCTGGCGAATAAGCATTGGGTCCTTGGTGTCTCTAGCTTGACGAGTCATGAAAGCTGTTCCTATTCCTGCTAACATGACAAATACGGCCGATGCTCTGCCCTCAAAAAGATTTTGTAAGGCGATAAGCCCTGTTGGACCATTGGCTGTAGAACCTGTAATGACCCCAAAATTTACAATGAACATACCCAACATCGCTAGTGCTCTAGCGAAATCTAGACCTTCAATACGGCGATGATCATTTTTCTTTTTCATCTTTCCCCCCTTGAATGACGCTATCCACTGCCTCCTTCCAAATAGCCTTATAGTTCAATTGGTTACCTGTTAACATGAAATTACCGATATTATCATAGAGCAAGGCTAACATCTGTGCCTTTGCTTCCATATTGGGATTATCCTCTAACACCCTTAGTCGCACCCCATATTGTAAAATCTCAACAAAACTTGTTAAAAAGCTTGTTTCTAGCTCTACTAACTGTTTCATATAGCTTTCATCGCGAGCTGCTAATAGTACATATTGATTAAATATTTTATTGAAATAAGGATCCTTGCCTTGAGCATCAATGGACTTATAACCAAGCTCTAGTAATTCCCCCTTGAAATTAGTAGGAGAAAGCTCTTTATAATCCACTGCGATATCACGTTGTATTTCTTTATAAAGTTCCTCAAACAAATAAGCGATTAATTGATCCTTTGATTGAAAATAATAATAAATGGCTGGTTTTGATATACCGACCTCTGCGGCAATCATCGCTAAGCTTGTTTTGTCAAATCCTTTTTCTGCAAACATCACATAGGCAACTTCTATAATCTTTTGAAAAGTTTGTTCTTTATTTCCCATAATGCCCTCCTTTTTTTACCGACCGTTAAGTAAATAGTAAATGATATCCATCTTTTTGACAAGAAAAAACTGTGCAGATGTCTACCTTTCTACACAGTTCACATTACATTTTATTGATTTTGTAAACACACCATCAATGCTTCGGCTGTTTTTTCCTTGCCTATTACCTTAATAGGCTGTCCGTCGGCAGGTACAATCCAATGGGGCTCGTCCCCTCCATATAAAGATTGAGAGCTATTAGCTACCATAAATTGAGCATTAGCTGATTCCATTCGCAGTCGTGCACGAGCTAGTAAAAATTCCTCGTCACTTGTCGCTTCTAGCTTAAACCCTACTAACATCACATTTGGTTGCCACTCTTTTATTTGACCTAAAACTTTTGGAGCCTTTTTAAAATGAATAATAGGTGGCTCATCAGAAGGCATTTTACCCGCTTCCTCCATCAAGTTTCCTGATTGATCGTACACTTTATCAATGACCCAATCAGAGCCAGCAGCAGCCATAATAACGATATCCACCTGTTCTTGTTGTACAGCATGACGAACCTTTTCTCCCAAATCCTCAATGCCTTCAAATTTAATCAGTCTCATTTGACCGTGATTCACTGGGAGTTGTGCAAAGTAACCATGCATATATACTACATTAGCACCAGCGGCAAGGGCCGCCTCCGCTAAATAACAGCCCATTGTTCCTTTTGATAAATTCGTGTGCCCGCGTACACGATCCCATTTTTCAAGTGTTCCCCCACTTGTAATGAGTACGGTTTTACCTTGTAATGTCCCCATACACTCACCTATTTTCTAAAGTATATACAAATATTATTTTACAGTAATGCGAGGATAGGCTTCAATAGATTCCATCAGCGTGCATTTTTTTGTTCCATCAACCAAGCACTTAGAATTTCCGCAAATTTCTTCGTTACAGGTGACGCATGGTGTTTCACTGCGATTCCGATTGTACGGTAGGCACCTTGCTTCAGCGGAATTGCTTTTAGCGTAGGTGGCAAAGTCTGAATAACCAATTGAGGTAATATACTAATACCTAATTGATGGGAAATCATAGAAATAATGCCTACTTCCTCTGAAAGCTCAAAGCGAATATTTGGTTTCACATGATACTGTTCTAACAAAACTTTGACATCATTTGTGCCTCTATAGGAAGTCATAATAAAAGGCATATCCTCCAAATCAACAATATCTATCTCTGACTTGTTAAATAGCGGACTTTTATCCGAAACAATACATAGTAAGGGGTCCTGCTGTAATTCCGTAAATTGATATTGCTCTGATTTTTGCCCATTTAAAAATCCTGCTTCTATCTCCCCACTAAGTAGCCATTGTTCAATTTCATAATAATCCCCCTCCCATAATTCCACCTGTATTCCGGGAAACTGGTTATCCATAATCCTAATAATTTCTGGCATCCAGTTAGAAGATATACTCGAAATAACGCCAATACGCAGGTTTCCTCGTGTCACTCCATGAATATGAGCTGCCTCCTGCTGCAATAATTCCTGTGCGTCTAACACCTGACGCATCGCCCTTAGCATGATATGCCCCTCACTTGTCAACGTGACACCAACTCTACTTCGATGTATAAGGGCAAACCCAAATTCCTTTTCTAAACTTGACACAGCGTGACTCACAGCGGACTGTGTTAATCCCAGTGCATCTGCTGCTTTTGTAAAGCTTGCTACCTCTGCTACTTTTGTTAAAATCTCATATTTCACTAGGCTCATCGACATTACCTCTGCATACATGAATTTTTTTAATCCTATTCATTATAAACATTCGTTTTACTAATCTCAATACAAGATATATAGTAATTTTTAGTATAAAAACTGTTTTAGTACACAGATGGTGGGTGAACATAATGAGTATCCAAGGAAAAGCAAATGTATTAATGGTTATTGTCACAATGTTTTGGGGACTATCTTATACCTTTATGGTCATGGGGCTTGAAACATTGGCTGTTTATAATGTGGTGGCACTGCGTTGTATCATCGCATTTTTAGTAGCAGGGCTTATTTTTTATAAACGGATGATTAAAGTAGATGGTAAGACATTAAAATATGCAGCTATCCAAGGATTTTTATTATTCATTGTGTTCGCGTTAAGCTTATTTGGTTTACAATCCACTTCTGTTTCAAATGCAGGCTTTATTTTAAGCCTAACTGTTGTATTAGTACCGATATTTAGCAGTTTCATTGATAAAAAATTACCGTCCAGAGCAGTTAGCTTTGCGATTATTTGTACCATGATTGGGATTACAGTATTAACAGCACAGGGTTCATTTGCCTTCCATAAAGGTGATTTGTTAGTAGCGATCGCCGCGCTTTGCTATTCTATTTATTTACTTTTAAACAGCTCGTTTACAAGAAATGTGGAATCGATTTCATATGGTATATACCAACTTGGTTTCGCTGGCGTTTATGCGCTTATCTTAACATTACTATTTGAAACACCAACGTTGCCAAATTCAATGACATCATGGCTCGCCATTTTAGGTCTTGGTATCATTTGTAGTGCATTTTGTTTTGTCGGTCAAACTGTTGCACAACAGTATACTTCTGCTACACATACAGGTCTTATTTTTTCCTTAGAACCTATATTTGCAGCTATGTTTGCGATGATGTTCATCGGTGAAGGGCTGACAGTGAAACTAGTCATTGGTGGTAGCTTTATTCTGATTGGTAATTTATTTGCCCAATTAGAGCATTTCCATGTATTGCGCTTTATAAAAAAGGATGACCCAGAAAAAGTAACGCAATAAAAAACAGAGTGATCCATTTGATCTGACCCAAAAAAGTTAGACATATTTAGTTAAGCAACTTCTAAGATCTGAGTTCGGTACTCCACCGGGCTTAGGTCTTTTAATTTTGCCTTCATTCGTTTGTGATTGTAATAGTGAATATA
>Ga0213829_1000437_pt1 | contig 40012 bp, 36 predicted proteins | sample MC6MC0896MG_FD_180665 | JGI IMG/M metagenome (GOLD analysis project Ga0213829, IMG submission 180665) | Enriched soil aggregate microbial communities from Iowa State University, Ames, United States - MC6-MC0896-MG | ecosystem: Environmental > Terrestrial > Soil > Unclassified | place: USA: Iowa... | reverse complement strand
ATTTTGACAGATTTAGAAAACTTTCTATATTTGCACACCGAAACAGAAAACGGCCCGTTCGTCTAGGGGTTAGGACGCAAGATTTTCATTCTTGAAACAGGGGTTCGATTCCCCTACGGGCTACACATCTAAAAGTCAAAGCATACAAAAGCCTGCAAATTAAACGTTTGCAGGCTTTTTTGTTTTTCAGTATCTACAAAACTTACACGAATTCCCAAGAAAAAAGTGAGTCATTCAGTGAGTCATTTTCGCTCATTTGCTTACTCACTGAAGTGATGATAACACTCTTATAATCAAGATGTTTAAAAATAAAACATCTTGATCCGTTTTAGTTGCAAGGCTAATTTTGCATCTGTTTTCATTGTTTTTTCAATGGCGATGCAGAGCCTGTCCCGAAAGTCGGGACAGGGTTTGTTTCACTTAAATGATGTTGTCATGAGTACAAATTATTCCTTGCTCTTCTACTTGAAGAAACCCAAAAATTATGTTAGTGGCCCTAAGGCAATCTACATGCGGATAACCACCAGTGGCCAGCCAAAGGAGGTTTCCACTGGACGTGAATGCGAACCGTCGAAATGGAATTCCAAAGCTAATCGTGTAAAAGGTACAACAGAAGCTGTAAAAACCCTAAACAGTTACCTTGATACACTCGTAACTAAAGTAAGTGCGATCCATACTGCTATGGTAGCGGCAGGGGAAGAAATTACAGCGGAGTCCATTAAGTTGCGGTTTCAGGGAAAGGATATCAAGCGCAAAAACTTTTTAGATGTATTCAGAGAGCACAATAACCAGATGGAAGCGCTTTTGGGCAATGGATTTAAGCCCAATACGCTCAAAGGGTATAAAACCTCTTTTTCCCATGTTGGTGGGTATCTGGAAAAAGAATACAGGGCGCAGGATATTGACACAAGAAAGATTGACCATGCTTTCGTCACAGGATACGAGTTCTTTCTGCGTACTACTATGGGTTGCTCAGCCGTGTCGGCTGCAAAGTACATGAAACACCTGCACAAGATCATCAAGATCTGTATCGCACACCGCTGGATCATAGATGATCCATTTGCATTCTACAAGATCAAAGCGAAGGCTAAAGAGAAGGAGTTTCTAACAGATGCTGAACTTCGTAGGATAGAAGAAAAGGAATTCAAAATACTACGCCTTGCGCATGTGCGTGATATTTTTGTCTTCTGCTGTTATACAGGCCTGTCTTACGCCGATGTGAAGAAATTAAAATGGATTGATATTGCCGAGGGTGTGGACGGGAAACTCTGGATCTTTACCAGTAGAGAGAAGACTGAAACATCATCAAATATTCCTCTATTGCCAAAGGCACTTGAAATTATTGAAAGATACCGCGATTATCCGCCCTGCATAACGAAAGATATGGTATTACCTGTTCTCAGCAATCAGAAAATGAACAGCTATCTAAAGGAAATTGCGGACCTGTGCGAGATCACCAAAGAACTGACCTTCCATAAATCACGCCATACTTTTGCAACCTCCGTTACTCTTGCTAATAGCGTACCTATCGAAACAGTATCCAGGATGCTCGGTCATACGGATATCAAGACTACGCAGCATTATGCAAAGCTTTTGGACAATAGGGTTGCGGTGGACATGGATAGACTGGAAAGAAAGATCGAGAATAAGCCAGCGCCAATAGACCGAGCTAAAACCGTAAATCTATGCGCACCTCAACCTTTTGCCTTTTTAAGAACGGATCATAATGATAGAAACATAGCATCGAGGGAGGTGAGACTACATTAGCTATTAAGTATAGACCAAGCATAGATAAACCGATAAAAATACATTCCATAGGTATAAATGCGCTATGTACCATCTTGCAATGGGTTAAGTGCGTATTAAGTACGCTATTAACGCACTTACTACGCACTATCTACGCTTAGGTAACGCTTTATTGGCGCTTCATCTACGCTTGATGCTCCTTCTATTTCCAGTGTAAGGGAAGAACTTTATTAGACCTTTTGTACACCTTCTTCGGGAATGGACAATAGGCTAGCCAGATTATTCTATCGAATAATTCCAGTTTCCCAGCACATTCGGTATATCCCAGGACTCGGCCTTAGTTCTGTAATTATTAAAGTGTCCTTTTCCCCAAGTGGTGATATGATACCCTTTGCAAAACTTACAATAATAAGCCCTTTTGCAGGCATCTTTACCCATCCGGTGTTTGATACGCTTGCCATCCAGTTTATTGCGCACGCGCGATTTGAACTTAAAATTCAGCATTATCCACCCGGCCTCAATTAAAGAAGGAAATCCAACTTTACCAGTAGCACGGCATTTCCAGCTATTTACCTTTGCTTTTTCCATAATCTATCTTTTAAAGTTTATCTATTATTGTATTACTCCTTTTCTATTGGTACCTGCAACATGACCCATTCTCTGATATGCCGGGCAATCTTGTCGGACACCTCAAAATCATATCGGCCTTCAAACGGTATTTTTAGCACAATACGCAACCGGCCACGCTTCAACCCGTAGCAAGCCCGGATCATATCCAGTGGTATGGCCTTATCCCGGTCTATCTTCTGTACAAAACCCTTCGTAATATTTACAACTTCCTTTAGGCTACGCTGCTCGCCACAGGTCAGATTTTCGTCCATCGCGTTTTTCAGATAAAGACTGACCATACTATTTTTAAACGTAAAAATCCCTAAATCTTTGTACAGTATCTTTTGGGACAGGATTTTATTATTGAGCAAGAATACCTCCCGCTCCGGATCCATCGCTTTTATTAGCGGTAGGTGGATTTCCTCCATAGAATCAGTATCTTTATCGCCAGCCTCCGCTTCCAGAACTTCCTGCACCTCTTCCAAATCGGGGGACAACAGATTGATCTGTTTCTCAAGCCATGTAATCTTTAATTGTTGCTGATGGTTTACTTCCCTCTGTTCAACAATTATCTTTTTTTGCTTTTGATAAATAGCCACATAGAAATACACCGTGTAGCACATATTTAAAATCAGAACGCCGCCAAATATGACCATTAAATGAAATAACAGCCATTCATCTTTAGCTATTGTATCGGGACCGATAATCCAGAACAAAAAAAGTGTCGGCAATACACAACAAAAAAACAGCTGTGTACTGATACGTTTCCCCGGAACGTAAAGCCAATTTTGCTTTTTGTCCAAGAGCACAATAACCAAACGGATATAGCTGAAAGTGATTGTCACCGTCAGCGCAAAAAATAGATAGCTGAGGGTGACGGGCCAGTTTGCAAGCCAGTCTGCTAAAGCTCCCCGATAGCCCAGATACCAGCAAACGCCCCCAAAGGCAAAAGACGCGATCAATAGCCAGATCACATCCCGATAATTTACTGCCAATTCTTTCGTATCTTGATATTTGTCCTGCCCGGTACTTTTCATATATTCCAATACTATTTTATCAGATCTCTATCCAAACAAACATGCACATCAAGTTTGCCTGCTTTTTCACGTTCGGGTAGAGCCAAGGTTCTTTTAAATTACTTTTCAACATATAATAGCTCATCTGGTCGTATATGTTTAGATATCCGCTGAAGAGTTGTTATTAAAATTTCACTTTATGAAGAAATTTTTGTTATATAAATTTAGCCAATTATTTTTTAAAGAACATTTCCATTCCGAAAATCAGCTCTTTTATGTCGTTATCTCATCCAAATAATTACCCTACTGGACGAAAATTTCCACCTTTAATGTTTAAAATGCACCCTTCGTTGTACAGAAAACAGCCTTCGTTGCAAAAAACAGATCTTCGTTGAAATTAAGGCGGCATTCAGCAAAAATTCCCTGCCGATATGGGTATTTTTGACAAGTAAAACTTCACTGATTATAAACCCCTGGATCATGAGGACGATAAAGAAAATACCATTCAGCCGTAATTATGTATTTATTGCGATAGCTGTGTTGATTACCCTGTACGGACTTTTTGGAGCAACGACACATGACCATCGTGTATATAGCATCGGTGTACTGATCCTTCTTATTCCGTTTTTGGAAATCCGAAACCGGGCGCGCGTGATGCAGCTATTTGTTATCTTTTTTATCTGTATCCAGGTCAGCAGCATTGCTTTATTTGACCGCCTTTCCTACCAGTTACTGATCAGTTCGCAACCGTTCTGGATCGCGGTAAAAAAAGGGATCCCAATAGCATTCGTCATCTGTGTACTGGCACACCTATTCTTTTGGAAGAAGATAGGCCTGTACAAACTATATGGCATCCAATTTCCGATTATGATCATTGCCTGCATATGGTATATAAGGACGGTCCTGATCCTGAACAACTGCCAGCACACACCGGGCACCGCGAATGTGCAGATTACGGCCATAGTCGTCCAAAAATGTCCGGTATGTTGTGATATCCATGAGCTCTTGCTTTCCTTTGCCTATGAAGGACGGCGGTATCAGATGCCGATGGACGTGCACCCTAAACTCTATGAAAAAGTAAAAGAAGGCGATAAGCTCGACCTCCGGCTGCATCCCGGTGTATATGGCTGGCCATGGTACCATAAAGATATCAAAAGGAGGTACAGATGATCGTAAGTTTACAGAAGCTGACAATGCTCATAGAAGCAATAGACCATCTGGAGAACAGGGATATCCCAGAGCATCTGTGTGAAATCAGAGCGGCCTGCAATAATAATTTTGCGCTTGCATTGCAGGCCCACCGGAAGATTATCAAGGTTGACAATGCCCGTCAGGCCGTCCAGCTATACCACACGCAATTATTGCACCTATACCATCTACTGAACAGCTTTTGTAAAGAGCGTAAAATTGAAAATGCTACAGCATTATTTGCCCTGGAAGAGTTACTTGAGCGAATCGAACATCTATTTAAAAAAGATCTCGATCCCTGTACGCCGCTGCCGGAGCATTATTACCTGGGACTGCATGAATATGTATATGCAAATATGCCCTATATCCTGGATAGGTTAGCTCAGAAAAACATACCGAAAGCCTATCTCACCGAGATACTTTCGGCTATGGACAGCCTATTTGAAAATGGCAAGATTCCCTATATTCAATACCGACATCAGGATTATGTCCCTAGAGCAATCGAATCACTGCGTCAATTGGCTGAAGACAGGCGCCAGAGTAAAAACTGGCATTACCGCTTTTTGATTCTGATGGTCAACTTCAATTTTAACCACATGGGCTTCTTCAACCGCTGGAAAGAACTGTACAATTCAGACCCATCCTTTATGGATGCCCTGTTACGCTTCCCCAAACATTTCTCCTGTATCCCAGACTTTGCGTATGATAGCAACCGCAGGAGCCTGCTCAAGTTGATGCGCGAGTACATGGAGGATGAAAAAATCTCTCCATCAGCAACAATGCAGGATTATCCCCAACAATTTATCCAGAGCAATTTTAATGGCAAAGAGCTCAAACTTTGGATGCATATATCTGTGAAAGCTAACATTATGTGGTCGTCAGAGAAAAAAGAAGTTGCCGAGGTGTTTTCCAGGCTCGTCAAAACAAGGGAAGGCACCTTGCTTTCTGCCCATAGCCTGACCAGGATGGACAAAAGCACCGAGTTCCATACAGCGCTCCGTATCCGCAAAGTATTGAATACGATGCTCGCCGAACTGAATAAACAGTTTCCGGAATTAAAATAAGTGAAATACAGGAATTTTAAAAAAACAGGGGGTATGCCATCGCTACACCCCCTCGGCAAGTTTATTCTGCCGATCAAAAACAGCCATAGCTATCCCCAAACCGACTGTTTTACCAAGAATTCTCCCCTGACTGTTTTACCGCATATTACACCCTCAATACATCCCTGTTTTTGTTAGAATCAAATAGAAGCAGGTAATTTTTCCAGATCAGTCATTTCGTTACACCTGCGCCGGCCTGTTTTCCGTACTACCTTTGTTTTACAGCGTACGAGAAAGTAGAAGCTGACGCTCAGGCAGGCCGCTGTACCCAATAGAGGGGGCAGGTACGGCGCCCTGTTTTTGAAACGACGAAAAATAATAAAACAGGGATAAGAAATAATAAATACCATGATATAAATAATTAAGGTTATGGAAGCGAATAAAACCAACAACATTATATACAAGACCATTCGTGCGGCAATGATACTTTTTTGGGTCTATGTAGGGATGGAAAAACTCTGGCAGTTAGGAGCGTTCAAGATTGCCCTTGAGCAGCAGCCCTTGATCAGTTATCTGGCTCCGATACTCTTTTGGTTACTTCCGCTTATGGAAATCGGTGTTGGGATATTGCTAGCCATACCATCAGCCAGACTACGCACCCTGGGATGGAAAGTTTCGACCATACTGATTATCGTTTTTACGATCTATATCGGTTTGGGGGTATTGGATGTCTATACACAGAAACCCTGTATGTGTACAAGCTTTCTCAGCCATATTTCCTGGACAGCACATTTGATCTTTAATCTCATTATTCTGGGCCTATCGTTAACTGGATGGCTATTGCATCGTACAGTGTTCAAATATGGTGAGCGTACATTAACGGGCAAAATAAACATCGCATTATTCCTCATAGGTTTTATGGCGATGGGATCCATTATATATGGGAGCACAAACCTCAAGCGGACAAATGATAGCTGGTGGTATACACCAGACAGCATTTACGACTATCAGGAGCCCAATACTGCCAGCGGCAATTCAAAAGGTTTGCTGGCATCCACATACGACCGGTACGCAGGACCGTACCGGCAATTATTTACCAAAAGTTTGCAGGCCAGCACTATCACTGATCAATTACTGGCCTACAGTACAGAAAGGAGGGTAGCAACATGCTAACCAAATTTTTAAACAATTATGGCTACATGATATTAGGAGGAGCCATGATTATCGGATTCTCAGCATTCAAAGGTGCTGAGGCTTATGCAGGAAAAAGTTTAGCTCCTGTAACTGTTTATTTCAATGGAGATCCATTGAATGCATCTCAGGTTGCTGATGAGTCACGCTGGACGACTACGCCAAATGGGCATAGTTGTAATCTGACGAACAATAAAGCCTGTTCGCTTTCAGTTGACAATACAGACTTGAGCGGATCGGCTTTAGATCCAGCAAAAATTTCGATGGATGCAACTCCCGGTGCAGCTGGCGCTGGGTCAGGTTATATTCCGCAGCGTACCGGAGGGTCGAGTTCGACACCTTTCAATCCGTTGAACCGAAATTAAACAGTTCCTTAAAACACCAAAGCCTCCCTATATGGGAGGCTTTGGTTGTTCTATCAAAGTGGGTTTTGTTCCATTCCCGTCACCCGGATGATATCATCCGGCAATGGTAAGGCATACCGATTTGCATTAGGCTCCAGCCGATATTCCTTTCCGTCCAAAAAGCGCCTTTGAACGATATTTGCTCCTTCGAGATTCAGGCGTTTGATATCCATCCACCTAAGCCCTCTAAAAATCAGCTCTTTTCGTCTCTCTTTTAATATCAGGTCGAGTACATCCGCTGTGACAGTCAACTGATAAGGCCTAAAAGTTCCGGCTTTATATCGTGTAGCTAATAGCGTATTGAGATCGGCCTGCGCTTCCACTAAATAGCCAGTACGTGCCATGCATTCCGCCCGAATGAGATAGACTTCATCTACTGCAATCCCGCCAAATGGCGATACTGTTTCCCAAGCGCTGGAAGCCACGGCATAATTCCCTTTAAATGCTTGATACCCATTAACACCGGATTTAAAATAAACCTGCTTCCTGAGATCATTCGCATCAAACGAGTTATACAATACTGTGTCCATCTGAGCAATACGTATCAAGGGAGTACCATTGGAAGTCTGTTCATAATAGCCTACAATTTCCTTATTGTATGGTAAAAACGGATTTGTACCTGTCCGATCGACCTCTGCAGTGTTATTAAAATTCATCAGATCATTTTTTATCTCTAACATTTTATCTGCATAATGATAAGCCGAATCATATTTGGCCATCGAAAGGTAAGCCCGGGCCAGTAAACCATAAGCAGTCGCTTTTGAAGGACGCATCACATGTGCACTCTTCTGTGGCAATAGATCCGAAGCGCCGCGTAGATCATTCAGCAACGCCTCATAGCAGGCCAATACTGAAGAGCGCTTTGACTTTTCGTTCATATCCGAGGAACCCCGCAACACGATCCCTAAATCTGACGCAGCTGTTGTACTGTGGAAAGCCTTAGCATAATTCCATAGTAAGGATAGGTACTGATTGGATTTTGCAAAGAGGGCGGTCCCCTTGATCCGATCATAGTCCGCTGCGTTGGCCGCTGTCCGCTCAATCTTGCCCAAACGCTCCAAAACTAAGTTGGAGATATACACAGGCGCATAGCCTGCCGACCAATCATTGCTAAAGTTATACAGATTATTCCGCCAGGTATAATTTAACCGGTCCATATCCGTCTGCATATCCAGTACCGACTGCTCCAAAAAATAATCATCTGCTGAGATCTCCCCCATCGATCCAATTCCCCGGTTCATCGTAAGCGTATTATCCAGTAATTTTTGCAGGTCTTCCAGCGTTTTGGGGACCACCAACCCATCGTTGGATTGAATGTCCAGATACTTGCTACAGGAGCTATGCAATAACAGCATGCCAATGATACCCAGTAAGATTGACAGCTCTTTTTTTATCTTTTTCATATTGATTCGGTTGATCAAGTCTAATATTCCAGTTGTATACCCAATGAAAACTGTTTTGAAGGACGCAGCCTATAAGCAAATTCAGGGTCAATCTTTTCCTTATTGGCACACCATATCATCCCTAAATTGCTGGCATTAGCAAATAGCCGAAGATTCACTTCCTTGGCCATGACCTTATAAGATTTTTTCCAGCTGAGGTTGATATATTCCAGCCGTAGGTGATCTCCCTTTAATACATTGATGCTCGTCCTGGCGTAAAAAGCATCCGCATCGGTCGATGCCGGATAATTCATGGCCGGTACATCCGTTATCTGTTCGTCACCGGGCTTTTGCCAGCGCTGCTCAAAATCAGGATAGGCTATCCCTGACTGAAACAGCGTATAGTAACTGGTTGTGGGTTTATTGAAATAATAACCGCCCTTATAGCTCAAGTTGACCGAAAGATCAAAATCACGAAACGAAAAGGTATTGATCAGGTTACCAAAATGGGTTGGCTTGGCAGGGCCGATATAGGTGATCGTCTCGTTGCCCATTGGGTTCATGGATGCTGATCTAAATATGGCGGTATAATCTGAGCTTGCCCGGCCATCCAACAATCCCTGTGGCATCCCCTGATTGTTGAGCCCCATCCATGTATATGCTGCAAGGGCATTGAGCGGAAGACCGACGACTGGATTTATCCGATTACCATCAGCCAGAAAATACACCAGGCCTTCATTCAGATTACTATAATAGGCCGTCGTTTTATTCTTATTGATCCCCAGCAAAAGATTGCTGCTCCACCGCAATGAGCCGGCTGTATTTATCGAATTCAGTTTGATATCCCAGCCCCAGCCCTGCATTTCAGCCACGTTTTTTACGATTGTTCCCCTGCTGCCCCATGTCGTATAATCGTAGGCAGTCTCTCCATAGAGGTCTTTGCCATATTTTCGGTAATGGTCGATAGAGCCCGATAAGCGGCCTTTTATTATTGAAAAATCAGTGCCAACATTGAGCATGCCCACTTTCTCCCATCGCAGCGAGGGATCGTTCAGATTGGAAATACCCAGCATAGGATATAAGGTATAGCGGTCTGTCCCACTCCCGGCAATCGGTTCGGGCGTCTTGCGGAGATCAACATTACCGCTATAGCCATACGTAACCCTGAGCTTGAGCGCGTCTATCCAGTCCACCTTAAAAAACTCCTCACGGTCCATTTGCCAGGACGTACCCACAGACCAGAGCGGCGACCATCTGTCGTTGGTGGTTGCTCCAAAGATATTGGCGCCATCCCTTCTAAAACTTGCAGACAGGCCGTACTTATCACGGTACAGATCAGTCCAGTTGCTATATAACGAAACAAAGCGGTTTGTCGTTTTGGTAAATATGGGCGCACCCACAATGTTTAAATATAGATTGTCAGGCACCGTGGCAAATGCAGTCAGGTAATCCACAGGCACCGAAGTGAGCGGCACCTCATTATAGCCATACGCCGTATTTGAACTTCCCGAAAGCTGATTTTCCCGAATCTCTGCCCCAACTATACCTTGAAGACGATGCTGGCCAAAGGTTTTGTTAAAATCCAGCTGTGTCCTTGCTGTGTACGATCTTCCCTGTTGCTGGTCCAGTGCACGGATAGCGCCCATGGGTACATTATAATTGCGCTGCCCACTTACCGGATCAACAGTCATAAATTGATTGATTTTTAAGCGTGTAAAATAACTGTCTTTTTCATGCAGGTTTTCGCTATCGACACGCTGATCCTGCCATTGAAGCCCCGCATTAGCATTCAGAAAGTCAAACAGCCGATAGCGCAAACCAGCCGTCGCAAATAACTCGTTCAGATGATTTGTCTTCCGGTCGTATTTATAGTCCTGCAAAGGATAGTATCCCCAGTCCAGGTAGCCATCTGCATAATGCTGGTCGAGGTAAGTTTTGCTGTACATACTTTCAAAAGGTGTTTCATTTCCTGATGCATCTCTAAAATAGAGATACGGAACAGATTTGCCCACTGTATTAAAAGCCCGAAAATCCGGTTTCCCAGAACGGTCATGCTGCTGGGTAAAATTGACTGTAAAATCTAATTGCATCTTTTCTATAGGTCTGTAGCTGTTGGAAAAGAGCAGGTTTATTTTTCGTGACCGTGCATCCAGATTTGTCCGGTCTGTCGTATAGCCTACGCCCAATCCATAAGCGTTTGAGTTGCTAGCCCCATTGATATGCAAGGAAAGCTGATTGGAAAAAGCGGCACCGTAAAAGCTATCTGCAAAATTGCGACGACCATCCTGAGCTGCAAGCCAATCAATCGTGCGCGCCGAATCTGCCGCTGTGACGAGTCCCTGTTTTCTACCATTAAGCAAATTGATGACCGGGGTCATCGCGTAATAGGGTAGATAATTAAGGAAAGTGTCATAATATCCACCATCAAATAATATACGCTCTACCTCGATAAAATCCCGGGAAGAGGGCTGGTAAAGCTGATTCAGATCAGGCTTCTGTCGGATAATGGATGTGTTGCTGAACGAGATCTTCGCCTGCCGAGCCAAGCCGATACCTCCTTTTTTGGAGGTCATGACAATTACCCCATTGCCCGCCCTTGCTCCCCAGATAGCACTGGCGGCAGCATCTTTTAATATCGAAACAGATTCAATGTTATTTGGGTCTATATTTCCAATTGCACCTTCGTAGATAAAACCATCCAGCACCACCAGCGGGTCAAGGTTACCATTTATTGTACTCAGCCCGCGCACTGAAAAATTCAGTTTCTGAAGATCCGGGTTATTGATCGACTGGTTATCAAAGCGGATACCAGCAGTTACGTTATTCAGGCGCTGGAGCACATTTAACCCCGTCTGCTGCCCCAGTAATTCACTGGAAACAACTTCGACAGCCCCTGTGATATCGCGCGCTTTTACGGTCTGGTATCCCGTACTGACCAGCGCCTCTTGTAGATAGTTAACCTGCCTATCCAAAAATAAAGGTGTTCCACGATCAAAGAAACTTACCGCCACCTTTATTTCGATAAAGCCCACACTGGAGAAAACCAGTGAATCTTTCAAACTCTGCACCCTTATTTTAAATTTTCCATCCGAGGTACTATGGGCCACAGTGCCCTTTCCGATCAGCCTGATCGTCACACCCGCCAGCGCCTGATTGCTTTCACTCGAATAAATCTGCCCCGAGATCAGCAGTTGATCCTGCTGCCCCGGACATATAAAGGGGCAACAGAGTATAAGGACTATTAAATAATATATTTTCATCTCTTTAATTTGTTTATTCATTCGTCAATTTTCCCTTTAAGGCATTATTCATAAGTATTTATTCTCAATGGTATTCATGAGCTCGTTTCACTCGGTTCATGCTGCCTTCGGCGGTTTTAGTTGCGATGAAGCTATCAGATTTATTCATTCTCCGGTGTGATTGAATAAATCATGATGGTTTCATAACAATAAGTCTTTCGAATTAATAAATACGGCTGATGTAGGGATATTCTTTTTCCTGCTGCTGCTTGGTCAACACAATGCCCTTACTGGCCAAAAAACTCAGCTTCTCTTCCACAGGCATCCTTTCAAAACCCACTGGAAAAGTGAGGTCGATCTGCATGCTTTCATTCCCGTTATAGGAAACTGGCAGGTCAACATAGTGATGCAATAGGCTGAGCAAGGTTATCAACGGAAAGTTCCGAAAGGAAATTGGCCCTTCCTCAGGTTTTACATTGACCAAATGCATACCGCCTTTGGATTTCAAATCCGAAATATTTTCCAAAATTTCGATTTTGTAATTGGATACCGGGCCTCTTTTCCTCTCTATAGTGAGGTGGAAGTAATCTTTAAAAGCTTTCTGAAAATAGCGCTCAGCCCTGCCGGGCGAGATTGTATCCGCTACAAAGAGCTGATAGCTGTATTTGTACTGGCGATGCGAACCGCCCAGTATCATTTGTTGGATCTTATCCTTTAACCCTTCTTCAAACACATAGTCAGTACTTTCAAAACCTTTCAATTCATTTTTAAAAGCAATTCTTAGCATAAAATTGAAGGCCGCATTAACCATTTGATAGTTGGACTTATCATTCTTATAGGCGACGTTCGGATAAGTTGGTAGATAGTCGGGTAAATAGCCAGTTATAGCGGACAGGAATTTAACACCCGTTGTATCAAAGATCGGCGGTGTTGCCATTCTGTTATCCTTATTCCGAAATTTACCGCTCAGCTGTAAATCTGCTTTTTTATTTTGGAGAATAGCTTCGATATTTTTTATGCCGACTTCATCTGGCAATGTATTTCCCAGAAAGATACCATCCGGATTGATCCAGGTAATATTGGGTATGGTATTGTGAGGGAAAAGGTTTGTTAGTATCGTATCATCCAATAGGGTCAACAGTTTGATTTCAAAATTGTACTTTTCTTTGTATCGATCCAATACAAGCTTAATCCTGCGGGGAGTATCCTTGTTTCTTTTGCTATTTACCAATACTACTGTTAGTTCCTGTGGATATCGCTTTTGGATTTCCTCCATGTGTGGAATATTTTCGATACAGCTTGGACAGGTGGTTGCCCAAAAATCCAGTAAGATCAGCTTCCCTTTCAGATCAGAGAACTTGATTGTTTTTTTCTTCCCATTGAAATAATTCAATTCGAGCGACTGGTTCCATACAACCTCAGGTATCTTATCACCCGGCTTTAAACCAACAAGATGTGAGAGCCCATCGACCCCGCTGTCCTTGCGGGGCGTCTGAGCCGATAAACTAAACATTATGAAACAAAATACCGGTAATAAAAATACCTGCCGGGCATATACTGGTTTATGTCTTAATATGGCCGGCGTAATAGATAGATATAGGGATATACAGTGTATTATATAAATACACAGGCGCTCCATGTAGCTGTAAAATAGCTTCATTTGTAAATAGGTTTATAACGTTCATAATTTGTTTATAAAAAACCTAGACACAGGGGCGCCTCCTTAGTGTAGGAAAGTGGAAGCCGTTAGACGGCTAATTGCTTACTCAGGGGCGGAAATTATGTTTCGTAGAAATTGCTTTTTTAGGTTCATACTCGTTTTATATTAACGAGTCTTGACAGTTAGCTGGCCAATTGATACATGTGGGCCTGCAAACCGTGGCTACATTAAAGTTTCTCACGCCTTACGTAACACGGATTTACAGCAGGCCCACATCTACCATATGCATACAAATATACACATAGCAATGAAGATGTGGGGTTTTACACTGCTGCCCTGCGTTACGGCGTGAGAAATGTAGCCGCAAGACTCTAAGTTAAAACTCAAAAACAAAACTGAAAAATCCTTATATAGGATTTCCAAAAACAAATATAAAAATATAAAAGTCAAAAACAAAATTATTTATTCTTATTTCAAGATTATATAGGTTTATTATGAGATTAAAACATTAGAATACAGTTGTTTTCCTTCATATTCAAAAAAATCAATTATTATGAATGAAAAACACAATAAGAAAACGGATATAAATTTAAAAAAACTTGAAGATGCTTTAAAAAATATCAAGGCTAGGTTTCAATCAAACGAAATTAAACATATGAAAGAAATCGCAACTCCAAGTTTTTATGTCAATGGTCTCTACAAAGCTATGTCAATGGGGTACAATACATTTATCACTAGGTTTGAACATCCCGAGGAACTCACGTTAAAAGATATTTTGAAGCTTGCTGATATTTCTAATACAGATGCAGATTTGATTTTCAAAATTGCGATAGAAAATGCAAAAAAAGAGCATGAAAAATATGATATATCTCATCTGACCGAAAACTAGAATGTCTATGAGGACAAAACCAAGAATTATTGACTAAGCCTTTTAGATAGAATATCGCTAATTTGCATTCAGATATATAATGGAAATACAGTTTGGGTTATTTAATATCGATATATCAAAAGAACGATTTTTTATGGTATGCTACAATAGCGTATCAATTACCGATATATGTTACAGCTAAAATAGCTGTCACTAAAGCCCTCCATTTAAGCGCATTAAATTGGAACATACCATCCCATTGTCACCGCTTAGGCCACCAGAAGGCAAGATGGTACAATTGGGTCAAGGGCGCTAGCAGGGCCAGTGTAACTGGGCGTTCACTATACCCTTGACCTTTGGACCATCGTGGTTAGATTTGCTTTTGCGGTGACAATAGAATCGGTATATCCAGCTATATGTATCGTTGGGCATATAGGATCAGATTTACTATTGACCAAACTTTTGTTAATATTCATGCAGAGCGCAATTAATCATACAATTGGCCGATTAACGGCCAATTAGATGTAAAAATGGCCAATTAACGGCCAATTACATTTTTCTCTTTAATTCGTATTTACTTCCCCTGCCCATAGAACCGGATTGTTGAATCAGATCTTTTTTGATGAGATCCCTCAGTTCATCTGTTGCCACGGTTTTACCTATATCATTGATCTTTTGGTAAGAAGAATTATTGATATCTCCGTGTTCTTTAATATAGAGTATAGCCTTGATCTGTCTGTCGTTGATATCCAAATTTTGAAGATAATCAGCTGTATAGATATCCTTTAAGAAGATCACACTTATGCCTCCCTGTGTTTCCTCTATAACCGGTTCCGGAAGCCCCTTCTCTTTAAATGAAATCATAATACTGTTGACACCTCGTCCCCAGGTTTCCACATATCCAGCTTTGAAGAATACATCTGCAATATTTTTGTTTCTGGGGTAAGAGGAGTGTTCGGATTTCAATTCTTCAATTGTCAATTCTTCGGGCAGCAATCCGGGGTTCCAAAGGTGAAAACGATCATCATAAATCCGAAGAAATGTCCATGTACTCGAATAATCTTTATGAATTATACTGTTCAAAATAGCCTCTCTAAGAGCTGATTCTGGGTATTCTAAAGATTCTACCCGTTCAATACCTCGGTAAGAAATTGACTTTAGAAGATAACGATCCTTGATTTTTTCCATAACTTTTTCCGCCATAGTTAGCAGATTGGTTTCAATGATATCATGAAACAGCATATCACTCGGATCCTTGCCAAATCGAGCTATCTTAAAACTGGTCGTAGGTGAGATCATGGACGGTTGTTTCCCAAAAAGCAGTATCGCAGCACGGGTCAATTGTCCCGTTTGGGTCAACAGGTTTAAACGTTTCATTAACATCATCGGAGATTCACTCAGAGCAGACGGGGGAATACGATCCTTTTCTACAGCTTTAACGGTAAAAATCCGGATCGTTTCGCTGTCGAGATCATCTTCACCAGCTCCGGTGACAGGGATGTCTTCCCAGTTTTTTCCACTCTTTTTTAAAAGCCAGTTATTCAGTGCCGATCCTTTCAGTTCCTGTTTGGTACTTCCGCTTCGATAATGATAGGCTCCGTGATAAGATATAGGAATTTCACTGGGAGAAACATGGATTTCGATATAATGCTTACCATCAAATTCATGAAGATCAACGTCAACAACGAGCCCCAATTGCTGTACTACTTTATTGGGGAGGTCATCCATTAGTTTCCTATAGTCATCAATTCCCTTAACGTTCCCTTTGTCGTCGATACCGATATATATTTGTCCACCTTGAGCATTTGCAAATCCGCAAATCCATTTAAGGTAATCATCCCTCCAGGATTCCTTATATTCTATATTCTGTTGTTCGGGCATATTTATTATTGAGAACATAAAAATACTTATTTTATCAATACTTCAACGAACACAGATGAACTTTAAATGGCAAATATGATTTGAAAAAGATGCCATTAATTTATTTGGATTTTGCGTATTTAAATTGTTAACCTAAACCTTACACTAATTATGCCCGTTTCTGTCTTAATATTTGAAATATGCCTTATTTTTATTAACTTAAGGAATATTTAAATCCTCTATTGATAGGACAGGGATTTCACATCTAGAGGATTTAAATCAAATGGAAGGGTATGACTAAATCGAGCCATCGAAAAACCAATTATAGCCAGAAGGAACAGGCCCGCCGTCAGGTATTTTACCACAGGTTGCGCATTATCTGTGAGAAAATGGTTGGCAAGGGATATTTTGAGCTTCTTCCTGAAAGTAGCCTCCGACTTTTATACTTATATAGATATCCCGATATCAAGGTGATCGTACGTGGTAAACGTGTCATGAATGATGAGGAGCTTAAAAATTATAAGCAGACTCTGGCCGAACTGCTCAGCGGTCAATATATCGAAACCCTATTGGGAGAAAAGATCTCCTATGCACGCTTTCTGACTGATGCACTTGTCCTGCTCCATTATATACAGTACAGGGTGGGCACGAGGATCAAAGGGTTTTCCAAGTTACGGGAGGTGTTCGCGCCCTATTTCACCACTACAGAGTGGTTCAGTCAGCAGCGCACGAACATTATACAGATCATGAGCATCAACGATCTGCAGCTCTATGATTTTTACAGGGGTACAGTAAGGTTCAGTTTTGACCGGATGGCAATAGAACAATTCGGTGGGACCAATGAAATCTATATTCACCGTCTGGCCCATAGCACAGCTTTACAGGATATAGACGGAAAGAAAAGGATAATCGTCCGTATGGGGGTTCCCTCTCCGGTCAAAATAGATGAATTTGACTGGATTTCTATCAGACCGAGCCAGTTGGGACTGACCAATGTTGATGAAGATATACCGCTTCCAATCTATGCCCAGCAGCATGCACTCGACCGCTTTGAAGAACGCGCGGTATTTTGGAGAGGATATGTACAGGCCTATATTGGATACATAATACGGGAAGGAAGTGCCCGTACCATTGTTAAAAAGGATTATTTGCTGCTGGAATGTTATCTCGCTACCCATAAGGTGGGTTACTTTGTCATATCGCTCCAACGGGACAAGTGGCTGATCCGGACTTTCCTGTTCCTGACCAATTCGGGAACACCGGAGGGCAACAAACTTGAAGAGATGACCAACCTGAAATTACTCGACAGGAAGCACCTGATGATAGACTGCATGGACGCTTTTTTACTTTACGATATTGCAGGGGATAAAGGGCTACGTAAACTCTTTAACAAAGCTGGATGCGGTTCTCTGATGCAATATGCCGATCAGATCAATAAACATGGAAAGGAGAACCTCAAAAGTCCTGATTTTATATACCGTTATATGTCTATGCTGAAATAAAGAAAACACCGGAGTTTCCTCTTCTTAACGGCACTCTGAATTGAACATAACATCCTATTGGGACCGCTTAGGCCACTAGAAGGCAAGATGGTACAATTGGGTCAAGGGCGCTAGTAGGGGCCGTGTGCATGGGCGTTCACTACACCCTTGACCTTTGGACCATCGTGGCTAGATTTGCTTTTGCGGTGAAAATAGATATCCATATACACAGTTATTTATATTTGCTGATATATAGAAAAAAATTCTTTATTGTTAGCGCATACCTCGACCCCTGCCTTTCTTTTTTCGCTTTCTTTTTCTTTCCTCTTCTGCAGCAACGGTATCATGTCCCCCGAAATCCTGAACGGGAGCTAGCAAAATATCCAATAGCCCCCAACCGGCTTCTGCAAATGAAGGTACCCAACCTGTTAGCTGTGGAAATTTCTCTAAGTCCACCCTTGAAAGAATCGGCTCGTCCTGTTGCTTTTTTCTCGTTGCATCTCCGCCACTCTCCAATTGTCTGTCAAGTGTATACAGTGCCGCCTGCTGGTCAATATTTCCGTTCTTCATCGTATTTGCGTAGAGAAGGGTTTCTTTCAGTTTTCGGTCAAAGCCGAACATCCGGTCAAAAACTGTCTCGCCGCACTGCTTGAAAGCCATCTGGTCAAACTGCCCCATTTTTTTCGAATGTTCCACATTCCTTCCACGGGACCTGTTCTGTGGGCTAAGCTTGATCCTGTTTGTTAAATCTTTTCTACTGACGATGACCTGCACATGGAACTGTGGACCTTCTTTACGATCCCCCACTTTTTTTGTGCCATTTTTTACCTCTCTGTCCCTATGGCTGTAGTACCGGTAGTTTTCCAGTTTGCCAAACCACAAAAGATCCTTATTACTTTCTATTCCCTGGCGCCTGAAATTGCGTGCATATTCATCCATGATCCGAACGGCATATTCTTTCAGTTTTTCCCTTGCGCCCTGCTCGCCATAGGTAGCCACTAGAAAGTCGATCTCTTTTCTGCTGGGGCTGATGTTGATCAGGAAGAATTTACTGTCATCTTTTCCCAGCTTGGCGATATTGCCATCTATACCGATACGGACTTCATGCGGCCTGATGTTATTGCTATCTCCATTGAACCAATGCTGGGGCACTTTATTTTCAGCAAGACGGTTTTCCTTTTCAAGGTAAGAGACTAGATTCCCGCAGCTTCCTTTGTTGTCCCCGGTCTCTGAATCTGTGATGTTGATATACATAGCAATGACTAAAGATTATCCAGTGCTTCCCTGACCTGCTTGGCCAATTCCTCCTTTCTGGTGGCGGAGACAGGCCAGCCAAGCGTTTCCCGCTGACTGATGTAATGTTCAAGGATCTTTCTGAAACCATCTTTTAGCTCCTGCCTTTCTGCGATCCCCAAAAGTAGTTTTTTAAGGACTTTATCAAGACTCCCGAGATATTCCGTATTGGCTTTCAGAAATTTTGATGCCTGCTGCTGTTCATCAGAAATAATCTCTATCGTACCTGATTGCTGTCTATGCATGGTAGTCAGTTCGTCCAGCATGGAATAGACAGGTACCAACAGGTCGGTCTCCTGCTTTCGGATAAAAGAAAGTATACGGCTTACACCGCTGGAAAGCTCTTTTTTCAGCACCTCATCGTTCAGATCGGCAGGATCTTTTTTGCTTCTGTAGAAATAATCGACCATCTGTACCACCAGCAGACGTTTTGTCCGCCCGAGTTTGAGGGAAAGGTGCTCGAGTTTGTTGTCCACTTCCATTGGGAAGCGGACGGATCTTGTGTTTTCATCGGATCTAGCCATTGCTGCGGGGGTTATTTTTCATGATAAACCTGAACTTGCTCGCTCTAGTGGGGTGCCATGAAGGATTATACTCTAGATAACCATACCGGACAAGTTCGGAGAGGCATTTGTGATAAGTGGCGATTGAACGTATGCGCGAAAAATGCATCAGTTTCCTGCGGCTAGAATGAAAAAAATCATTGAAATTGTCCTGTCGCTGAAAATAACATAAGGCCATGACAAGCCCGATATGTGAAGGCAACAATCTATTATCCTGCGTAATATGTTCAAAATAAACATTAAAGCTAGGGTCATGCGTATTATTAACCATTGCCGTCTCCTCCTTCCATCATTTTATCTACATCGCTACTGCGATAATACATACTGCCGCCGATTTTCTTAAAGGGTAGTACTCCGGTTATCCGCAGGTTCTGTAGTGTGCCCGGAGAAATTTTCAGTTTCTTTCTTACCTCCCGGCTACGGAGCCATTCCCTGTCTCCGTTTTCCGCTAAGGTCTTTCCTTTTACGATCTGCCTAATTTCATTGAGCAGTTCTTTTTTAAATAACTGTAAGTCTTCTTTTGTCAGAATGTCTAGTAGCATAATAAACCAATTTTGTGAGCAATATGGGATCCAGCTATATGCCGGGCCACCGTTACAAAATTGGGCTCTGGGAGAGGATTTTGGATGACCATCAGACTGCGCTGGTCATGTTCAGCAATCAGACAAGACTATTATTAACCCTGAATTTTGGGAATAATTTCGAACAGTTTCTTTTCTTCCGGAATTTTGACTCCTTTCATGGAATCTTTCGGATCTTTCTGTACAAAATAATTTCGGACGGTATTTACCGGTATATCCTTGCCGTTATAGACAAAATATTTTGAGACCATTTTATAATAGGGACTTTCATGGTCACTGACCAATAGTCTCCTTCCGTTGGGAAGGGACAGATTTTTAATCTGCTGCAACAGGTCGATAAAAGTGGGGAGGTGGTCGTCCTGTATCATTGGCTTTACGGAGACCTCATATTTCTCTAGATCGGCCAGTTTCGTCTTCAGGGCGTCCAATTCTGCTCGTAATCTGCATATCTCTTCATCCTTTTCTTTAATCAGCATGTCATTTGGCCTGATGTTCCATTTATCCAGCAGTGCGAGAAAATCCAAAAATTCATTCAACTTTCTGATATTGGAAACATGGAGGGAATGCTTTGAGGAGAAGGGATCCTGTCCCTTAAAATAATCAATCCTATCGGACACGATATGCCAGACATGGGAAAAGAAGTCTTTTTCCGAGCGATTTCCTCCCGAAAGGTAATATTCCAAATGGTACTGATAATAATCTTGAAATATTTTCTCTTCCAGATCATAGACCTTCAAAAGGAAGTGATTGTCTTCATATCCCATTTTGAGCCCTAGAATATTTCCTAATTCAAAAGGGTGCGGATTGAAATCAAACGCTTTTCTTGCTTTAAAGTAAGTTGCTGTCATATAACGAATTTAATAAAATCATCACAATGGAGATGAATCAATCCTTTTGATATGGATAATATTATTTAGGGACGCTCTTCTAACAGGCAACAATAAGTAAATTTGGTAAACGTCCAATACTATGCATGATTTAGACAGATTAAAAACGTTGATCGGATTGTACCGGAAAGAAGCAAGAGACTTGAAAAAGTTTATTTCTACCAGCATTAAGGAATGGGAGTACATGATAGCAGATCATTATGCACAGAGGTTGAGACAGGTCAATAGGGAGTTACAGATATTGCAGACAATTCTTGACCCCGATTATGGTGATAAACAGATCCTGACTAGACAGATTGCCCATTATAAAAAGAATCGCTCATTGCCGGATCAAAAAGATTTAAGGGAGCTTTACGGAAGGTGGATAAGAGACGCCGAGGAGAAGCTGGAGGGGATGAACAACCTTACTGTCCCAGAACCTCTATTTTCAGATACTTTGGTGAGAATACTGGATAAATTGACGCGAAAGGAAATTCGTGAAGTCATATTGATACTCAATAGCGAACAGGATCTTGGGATCGTAATTACCAGAGGCAGAAAGTTGATGTTACGTATTCCTAAAATAAAAACTCTGAGGAGCAAATCCGCTATTGGGAATTATCAGATAGATCTATTACAGCAGATGGGATTCCAATGGGACTCAAAAGAGACATCGTTGTGTCTGGGATTGGAACGTAGCAACTCAACCAAGCGGGTAATGGAATACCTGTCAAGAATTGTATTCAAAATTTTCACGTTTGAGGAGATGAAAGGAAAGAGCTATATCAGTTATCGCTAAAGGACTTATTATATCCAGATAACCAGATATATATTTATCTATATCGCTAGCACATTAGATATATAGCCTATAGATTTGTTTGCCTAGTGTATACAATCTATCTAAGTATACTGTCCAGTATACTAAAACGAGGCTTAACGGTATCGTTAAGCCAAAAGAGTATCCCCGGAGGATACTCTAAACCCCATTTCTAGCGAATGGGGCAAGAAAAGTAGGGCTCTGCCCAACTTCTGCTTGCTTTATATTAGACTTTTTTGAAGAGACAATAATGCACTAATCAGCTTCTGATTATCAAATTTATCCCTAATAGAAATTCGGATTATTTGTTTCGATTTAATCCCTTTTTTTCCTGTACAATCTTTTATTAATATATTAAAGTGTGCAAGTAATAACCTAGATAATTTGGTAGCCGTTATATTGCCAGATAATTCACACAGAAAGTAATTAGCATTGGAAGGTAAAACACGAATAAATACTATCGATTCAAGTTCTATAAACATCCGGTCCCTTTCATATCTAAAATTTTGTAAGGCGATTTGATAGTCGTTCTCGTATTTTTTCACCCGCTGTAAAAAATACTCACCAAATGAGTTTATATTCCAAATCGGCAATTTTTCTCTAAGTTTATTGATAAGTTTAAGATTGGAAGTGGTTAACGTGCCTAACCTAATGCCCGGTACTCCGTACGATTTTGATATACTCTTGATTATAATTAAGTGGGGAAACCGTTTCATGATTTCATCGGAAATTAGAGTTGATTCTTGGGAGTCTTTGGAGAAATCCGAAAATGATTCGTCAATGATTAAATCGATCTGGTTATTCTCTGCCCATTGTAACAGAGCTATTAATTGACTCCTGTCTAAATAATTACCAGATGGATTATCTGGATTGAGTAATAGCAAAGTAGTAATTTTTTTTGAGGAATAAAATTTTATAATATCTTTACTAGTATAAGTGAAGCCGCTTTCCTCGGAATAGTATGGTTCTATTTTTTCTAGTTCTATATTGTTTGGGTATTCTTCAAATGTGGGATATATTATTCCAATTTTTTCAATGGTCAGGATTTCGAAAAGAGCTTTTAATAATTCTGACGCTCCATTTCCTACACACACATATTCTATATTAATATCAAAGAGCCTAGATGCAAGCATGTCATTACTTTTTCGCCCCGATGGGTAGGATATCAACAACTGCTCGGAAAAAACTGCCATTTCTTTTTTTAGTGCTAAGGATGGGAAATACGGATTTACAAGGTAACAGAAATCAATTAATTTGGGAAATCGCCAATAGCCACCAAACCAAGCTTGATATTTTTCAAGTGTATGTTTTTGTTCAAATAATACTTCAGCAATTTGGAGATCCTGAATATCGTCTATTTCATACCATTTCTCGTCTGTTAAGACCATACACTTAAGCCCCGTTTTATCAACAAGAGAAAGCACATTCAGAACCTGTTCATAATATTGATTTGAACCAAATGCATGAATATAGGCCTCAAGAAACGGGACATATCTGTTTCTCGAGAATTCTTTGCTAAACTTATAAATATTAACCGTTTTATAATAACCGGAGACATTATCAATGTTAAAGGATTCTTTAGGTATTAAGTTCAGAATATTTTTGTTCTCATCTATTTCTATCATGGTGCCATCCATCCAGTTTTCATACTTTGCAACAACAGATAAATTGAGATTTGAGTTGTTGCAAAGCTTTTCTAATATCCCCTTTTCAAGAACAAGATCCGATTCGAGCAAAATTGTATCATCACTGATCAGTGCATGTTTCACTAAAGAAAGAGAATAAATATTGTTTGTAGAAGAATATAATCGATTGTAGACATATTCTATTTTTGCTTCAGGGAAACTATTGTTAATATGTTTTTTTAAATTTTCATAACCAAATCCTGTTACAATAATTATTCTTTCTAAATCTAACGTGAGAAGTTCTTCGAGAATCCTATCAATAATTTTTTTCCCCGCTACCTCTATCATGCATTTTGTATTATTGGCGGTCAACTCACCAAGTCTTCTACCCATTCCGGCAGCCAAAACAATTGCTATCATTGCTATTTAATTTTTTTTGCTATTCCAATCTAAAGATTCAATATGGTTACAAGAGCTGAAAACGTTTACCTTAGGAAACTGTCTTTCAGTTATGGGAGGTAATTGCATATAATTCCCATAGGCTCTTTTAAGATAATTTTCGTAGCCAATAGGGATAGGAAACTCTGTTTCTTCAAATAAACCTGAGATAAGATACTGTATTTCCTCAACCTTTAAATGTATATTTCCTTTGGAAAAGTTCCTTTCGAAAGAATTGGTTAAGCAGAGAGTCCTTTCTATATCCAAATCATAGACAAATATGTCAACTTGAATTCCGTTATGCCATAAATATTTTCCCCTATCTTCAATGTATTCACTATAGCGATCTCTAATCTTGGACTCTATAATATAGTATGAACTATATAGCGGGTCAGATTCTTTCGTTTGGAAAAATAAGTCTTCGGGCAATTCCTCCTTAACAATTTTCAAGAATTTATTGTAGTCAGTTCTAAGCATTCCAATATCAGCTTCGTGGTCCCAAGGGATAAAACCTTTATGACGTATACATCCTAACAAGGTTCCATATTCAAGCCAAAATGAAATATTATGTTTTTTACATATCTGTTTAACAATTTTTAAAATCCTTAGAACGACGGAGTGTACCTGATCCTGAGTATTTTCTTTTTCTTCTCTAATGTCTTTTGGGAAATTCATCTTTTAGCGTATATTAAGTAATTTATTTTCTTTCGTTGAGTTTATACACTTTTTCGAATAATTTTTCAAGTATACTCTTTCGTTCAGTGATAATAGACGCTTCTACAAAAGTCCCATGTTTAAGAGGGATGGTTTTGCCGAAGCTAGTTCTTAAGCCGTTGGGCAGTTCTGCGAGTACATGATAAACTGTATCACCACTTAATACGTCGGGGATATATTTAATTTTACCTTCAATGATTCCAAATTCCTCAAAGGGAAAGGCTGGAGCATACAATTTTACTGGCTGTCGTTCTTTTATTTTTCCAAAAGAGGTTGTACCAAGGCTGATTTCCGCTAACAATTCCTCCGATTTTTTATTAATTGGTTGTACAGAGTAGAGAAGCTGATTGTCTCTTACAAACATACCTTCACTTAATTTAGAAAAGGGGATCAATAGGCCTTTTTTATTAGATTTGATGACATAGCTATCTTCCCAAATATATATACTATTTCGGAGCTTCGATAAACTATGAGAGAATTTCACCTTTTCCGTTTGAATATAATTTTCGACTTCTTTCTTGTCAAATTTTGTATTTAAAAGCGTATTATTACTCGATAGTAATTGCCTTTCCAATGTGATTTTTTGACTTTGCAGCTCTAAGAAATCACGATTTTTATTTCGATATTCTTCTTGCGAAATAATTTTCTTTTCATAAAGAATTTTATAGGCTTCAAAATCTTCAGCTTTAAACTTTAGCTGTTTCTCAATAATTTTTATTTGCTCTTCAATCTTTTCTTGTTCCTTTTTATAGTTTATATGATTATAGTCAAGAGTTTGCTGTTTAAATGACTCGGTACCTGCATTTAATGTCATTTTATACACATTAAAATCCGAAACAAACTCCTCATAACCTGTTTGTATGTCACCTAAATTTTCAAATTTTGGAAGCTCGATCCTACTAAATATGGAAATACTATTTTTTGAAAGTAATTTACTAATGCTGTCAATAAAGTACTTTAAATTTTCAACTTCAATATGATCGGATTTACTTTTTAATAGAAGGATGGGTTCATTTTCGTACACCAATTGATTTTCAGTTTTATAGATTTTTAAAATATTACTGTTAACCTTTGCCCTTAATTCCTCAATATCAAAGTATGTTAAAATTTGTCCTTTTCCTCTTATTAATTGTGGATCCTTGATATAATTACAGATAGTCAATACTATCATAAGCACAATAAATATAAGCATGCTACCCCATTTTAAAAACCAAGAGGGACGCTGGTGTAAGAGACTTCTTATTTTATCACTGTTATTCATTTGTTAGTTGATTTTTAATTAATAGACTATAAATACCATCTTCAGCTAACAATTCATCGTGTGTTCCCCCCTCAACAATTTCTCCCGATCTGACGACATAGATCTTATCTGATTTTCTGACAGTGCTAAGTCTATGTGCAATGACAATGACAATCTTATCTTTAAAAGCTTTTTTGAAATTTGTTAATATATTCTTTTCATTATTTGCATCTAGAGAACTTGTAGCTTCATCCAATAGGATAATGTCTGCGTTTTTGTAAACTGCTCTTGCAATAAGCACTCTTTGCCTTTGCCCCTGACTTAGGTTACTACCGTTCTTCTTGATTATCATATTTTCCTTCTCAGGAGAGGATTTAACAAGTTCTGTTAGACATGCTACCTCAATTGCATATTGGAATCTCTTAAAGTCGATGTCTTCTTCGGCAAGACTTACATTATCTATTAAAGATCCGTAAAATAAAAAGCTGTCTTGAAATACGACCCCTACTTTGGCTCTCCAGTGGTTTAAATCGATGTTTCGTAGATCAATTCCGTTGATTTCAATTGAACCTTTGGTGGGAAAAAAGTAGCCTAATAAAAGCTTGAAAATTGTTGTTTTTCCACTGCCACTTTCTCCTACTATAGCAGTCGTTGAATTTTTGTCAAAACTCAAATTTACACTTTTTAGCACATCTGTTGAATTATATTGAAAAGAGGTGTCAACAAACTTGATAGACGATATTTCTTTTTCTATATTGATATATTTCCTTTCTGAGGCAACTTCATTAGGCATATCATAAATTTCCTGAAGACGGTTTAAGCTCAGTTTTGCGTCTTGATATGATTGTACAAATGCTATAAACTGTTGTATCGGATTATTTAGCTGCCCAAGAATATATTGCAAGGAAAGTAACATACCTAAGGACATATTACCTTCGATTACACTCTGTGCACAGATAAATATAATGACAAAATTTTTCGATTCGTTGATAAACGTACCGCCTCCCTGTTGCCATTGATTTAGAAATAATGTCTTTATACTGAAGTTGAATACATCGGCCCTAAGGTCTTCCCACTCCCATCTTTTTTTTCTTTCAACATTGTGTATTTTTATTTCTTTAATTCCATCGAGAAGTTCAATAGTATCCGTTTGAAGTTTCGATCCTAATGTAAACCGTTCATTGTCTAACTTTTTTCTTCTTTTCAAAAACATAAATACCCAAAGAGAGTATAGGGCAGAAAACCCCAAAAAAACGAAGAAGATTTTCTCATCATAGATGGTAATTACTATACTATAAATAATGAATGTCAGGATTGAAAAGACTATGGAAACTGTCTGATTTGTAAAGAAAATTTCAATCCTTGTTTGGTCATCGAGCCTTTGCAGAAGGTCTCCTTTGGTGTTGGTCTCAAAATAAGAAATTGGAAGTTTGAATAACTTACTAATAAAATCACTAAGAATGTAAATATTAAGTTTTAAACTAATATGGAGCAATAACCAAGATCTTAAATACTCTATACAAACTCTTCCCATTAGTAAGAAAAGTTGACTAAATAGTAAGATTTTTATAAAACCCAAATCATTCGTTAAAATACCTTTATCAATAATACTTTGTGTGAGAAATGGAATCAGTAATTGGATTACGCTAGCAACAATCAGCCCCAAAAATATCTGGAAAAACAATGCTTTGAAATTTCTGAGATATGTGAAGATGTTACTTACTACTTTCTGTTTAGTATTTACAAAAGAGGAGGAGAAAAGCCCTGGTGTGGGCAAAAGTAAAAGGATATGGCCTCTACTCGTATTTCCTGTAAGAAACCGTTTTTCAAACTCCTCTATATTACATAAATATTTACCTATTGCAGGATCGGCAATGTAAAAACACCTTCTTTTTATTTTGTATAGTACTACAAAATGATTATTATCCCAGTGCAATATGCACGGAAGATTAATCTTTGACAATTCATCTGATTCTATACTAATTGATTTTGTAAGAAAACCAAGGCTTTCAGCGCTTTTTGCTAAATCAAATAAAGAAACACCTTCCTGTGTGAGGTTAAGGCGTTTGTTTATTTCATGAGTTTTGTCGACTCCATAGTATAAACAAATTGCCTTTAAACATGCCCTACCACAATCTTTTTCGTTTAACTGCCTAACAACTTTAAAATTCTTCATTCAATTTTTTTGCAAATCGTTAATAATTTTTTCTTAAACCCTCGAATATTATTAGTTTCGGAGAGTTCTTTTTTAAGCAATTTTGATTTCCTCACATATTCTTCTCTATGTGTAATTATATGGATCACCTTTGAAACAAATGCCTTATTATCCATTTTTCCTTTTTTTATGTCAATTGCGTTTATATGGGAATAAATTCTAAAGGCAGCAATATTATTAACAAGAATAGGGATTTCTAAATTGGCCATCTCCAAGAAAGTCATACTAAGTTGTTCTGAGTAAGATGGTAGTATTGCCAAATCAGCAATTTGGAATAGTCTGTATTTAAATGCTCTGTCTTCTCTCGATATATATCCTGTAAATCTCACATTTCCAATGAATTTTCTGCAGCAATATAACGCATTGTTCAAATTGCCATCTCCGACGATGAGTAAAATCGTATTCGGGTTATTCCTTAAAACTGATGGAAAGATTCTGAAAAAATCGTATATTCCCTTATTCTTATCAATTCGTCCATTGTATAAGATGATAGTATCTCTTTCCGAAATGCCAAATTGTAATCTTAAGTTTTTTCTCTCGACCAGAGAAGCTCGAGGTAGTTTTGGAATAGGGGTATTAATCCTTATTGTTTTTTTTGCGTATATAGGATTAATTTCTTCTATTGTTGACTTAGCTTCCTCATTCAGACAGATTATTGAATTGCATAATTCAATAGCTTTTAATTCAGCGCTATAATTAAAATAGCTGATTTTTTTGAGCTGTTTCAAATCGAAATGTACTGTATAAAGTAGACATGGGCTTATGCTTTTGTTTAAAATTTCAATAATAGGAAGGTGTTCAGGACAATTAAAATGGAAGAAGTCATTTGCCTTCATTTCATATAGCTGATTGACTGCCGATATCACCCGATGGGGATCAAAATTTTTATATAAATTATTGTAGTTTAACTTGAAGTACACTCTACTGTCTCCATTTTTGTATTCTTTTATTTCTACGTTTTCTTTTCCTGTAGTAAGTTTAAAATCAATATAGATAATCGTTATAAGTGACTCTGCATTCAGAATTTTAAAGATGAGATCAGTATAATTACCTACACCATAATTGCTAATACCACTTGAGGCCCCAAAAAGAAAAATCCTATACATATTGAGTATATTTCTGACTCGTATAAAACCTTACTAATGTATCGTATATGATAAATTCCTGTGAACGTGGAGCTAGAGGAACAATTCTATTTATCAACATATGAATCAACGAATTGAGAAGAACGAATTTATTCCCGTTGCCTTCCGTGTTTGCTAATGATAGTATTTTTTCAAGTTGTGTTTTGGATTTTAATTTAAAAGGGGCAATTAATTCTAAGTCGACTATTTCGGAGTGTGAATAGCCCTTTAAAAGTGTATCTTTTAATCGTTTTTTATATTCAAGATTTATTGTGTCCTTTGATTCTTTACTAAGGATGAATTCTTTATTATAATAATCTTTCATTCTCTGGCAAAAGTTTAATTTTCCATCATTCTCCTTTTCGAATACTGATAGATAATGATCTACCAAAGTCATAACAAGTGGGAATAGTTGATTTTCCTTTAAACCAAGTCTGATAAGTTCAATAGCAAATTGGCTTTCGATACCAAATAAAATTTCTGACTCAACCATTGTATGTATGCCATATCTGTGGATTTCCTGAATATAAGGCTCTATTTGTGTCTTTAATATTTGGTTTTTTTCACCTTTATCAAAAATCGTTTTAAAAATCGCTTTAATTACTTTTTCTGGAAATCTGGTTTTGATCCTTAAACGTATATGATGCGAAGGATCTCCATATCGAATAAAAAACCAATTTTCAACAAGATTTTTTGAATATAGATTTTCCATGATTTTTCCAACGATATCGTTAATCATGAAATTTGAATTTGCTTGATGGCAATAAAATTTATAAAATACCCAATTCGATCCGATTTGGTATGGCTCGTTGATTAATTTAAGATTAATCTTTCTTTGAATAATTTCAGTCTTAGCTTTTATAAGGTACCCATTGGCCTGAAACTCATGGGGCATATAATTAACAGAGTCTTCAAAAAAATATTCTTTAAGATGAACTGTTGATTTCTTTTTCTTGAATTTTTCAAGGAAAGCTAAAGATGCAGGATCATCCAAACTCATTAAAATTTCATTATCGCTTTCACATAATAAGAATTTTTGATTAACTCTTTTTTCGGCGAGAATGGATCTGATATCACTTTGACTGGATTTGGAAAAATCAATTATCCAAATTTTGGGAGATAAGATTAAATTTTTGTAGGAAACTCTAGGAAAGTATTCAAGTATAGAGTTTAAATTCCCCCAATTGAAACCAATTTGGTTATTTTGTACGCTTAAATCACATAGGAGTTTGTATAGTGGTAAACTGTCAAATGAATAATTGTGAGCCGAGGTATGATATGGCAATATTTCTTTTTCTATTTTTTTTGAAAATAGCTTTATTTCCCCATCTTGATATTTTAATATCAAATCGTCAATATTAATTTTTTTTGAATTTTTTGAACCAAGATTCACGTAGGGAATTTCGTAAGTTCGGTTATGAGTTCTCGTCATAACATTTCCCAGTCTTTCCATTGCTGGATAATGAACCACTTCTGCTGTTATCTTTCCATCGTGATATTCTTGTTCTTTTAAGCAAAGTTCAGAAACCAGTGATTTTATCTCTTCATGACAATGAGTAAACCTAGAAATCATATTTGCAGCAGAGTTATTTTGAAATCCCTTAATATATATGAATGGTTTACCTTCTGACTCCTTATATTGGAATTGAATGGAAAAGGTTGGCGAGAATTTAGTGTCCAAATTGAATTTACTGAGTGTATTTAAGTCCTCGTCAGATAGGTTGATGGTCTGATCCTCTGAATTTGTACTCTGTTGTAAAACTTTCTTCAACAAGAAATTTTCGACATTATTTAGTTTAATTTCCGAATTCGTTTGAACCTGTGCGACTAGATTGCCCCATAAGCTCGTAGTGGAAACAAAAGGGTAGCTAAGACCAATCTCTGGATCCAGCACCTCATTTAGTGGAACGGCTGAATTTCCATATTTCTCCACAAACCTATTTTTAAATTCCTGGAACCTGAAATTCTGAAAATTTGAAACCTTCCTCAATATCTCTATCCCGTCAGTTATAACATTTTTGGCTTCCAGAGGGATGGAAATATTTGGAACTGAAATAGCATCCACTTGTAAGAAGTTTCTTATCATACTCCAATCGATTGGAATTGTATGAATCAATGCGACGATTTTTTCATAAGCTTCTACATTTTCATCTCCATCCTTTATATCCCGCTGTTCTATGGATTCTATACTGGCTTGGATACTCAGTAACACTGAAATTAGATTTTCCAGATTTGCATTTTTATCTTTTAGATTTTGCAGGAATAAAACTATATTTTTTAAATTTTCTGTTTCATTTTGAATAATATGATATTGAAAAGTCGCAATGATCAGTCCTTCCTTAACCAAGGTATCAAAATATTGGCTGGACTCTAACTCATTGTAGCCCATCCTAATAAGCTTATTGACTATTTGACTTTTTGATAGACAATTATCCGCGAAGGTCTCGAGGATAAACTCGAGTATATCATTCGTTTTAGCCTTCTCAAGTATGTATGTTTTGTATGAAATATTAGTATTGACAGTATTTACATATTTGAGGTTATTTCCTGTTTTATATATCGTATTGTTTTTGCAATAAAGTAGTTGGAATTCAACTGATGGTAAAGACTTGATATAATTTATTATTCCCGTTAATATTACACTGTCGAGGCGTATTTTTCTTTTAGTGGAACTGATTTTTTTCTCATCCAATTCTTTATTCCAATTGTTCAGGGAAACACTTGAGAATAAGCCAAAAGGTGTAGAGCGAGTATTCATTCTGACATAGTACTTTAATAATGTCGATGTTGTCTTCTCTTCAACATTGTTTGATAAGATCCGAGTTTGTATATCCTTGTAAAGTTCCCTTGAAGCAAGGTATACGGCCTCTCTAAAGATTGAAAGTTCCTTAAATTTGGCAATAACATCGACTTTAGTAAAATCTGTCTCATCTTGTAGCATGGGACGTCTTTCAAATAGATAATCATCTAAATTAATCTTCATAATCCAATAGAAATAGTTGTTTCCAATGTTGTGTGTGTTTATCTAATTCTGACAATAACGATAATCCGATCCCCGGCGTCCCCTCGAGCAAAGTATAGTTTGCAGCATATCCAGTCCTAGGGTCGAAAGAATACCTGTGAACATCTTTGTGTGGAAAACCTTGAAGATATATATCTAGATAGGACTTTTTGTTTTCCAAGAAGATGTTGTTATTTGTTTTTCTATGCCAAAAATCAAGAATAGATATTGCTCCAGCTAGGCCATGACATAAGCCGGAATCCTGCATACCCTGTTGCTCAATTGTACTGGTCAACGATTTGGAACATAAATCATGTGCAAAAATTTCGAGAGCTGGCTTATCTAGAAATTCAGCAGCTTTCAATATAGCGATTGAATTCCCGAAATCTCCATAACACCAAGCTATTCGACCTCCGCCACTAGGTTGTCTTTTTAGAAGGTCATAATAAAACGGGAATTGATAATTTTTGGCAATTATACTATTGTTAAGTATAGTCTCCATTAATATAAATATTTCCTCAAGAACAACTGTTGCCTGAGTTTTCCTGATTCCTAGTTGGCCAGCAAGCGCAATTGCATAAATAATCGACATGATACCATGCGATAATCCCAAATTACATATATCTGGAATAATTTTCTGTTCAAGATTAGAATAGAATGGAAAATAACCCCCATGTTCTGTCCGAATGAAATTTGTCAAAAGTTCATCCATTAATTTTTCAACAACATGGGCTTCAATCTTATTTTCTTTATATCTATGAAGTAAATAAATAAAAGTTCCAGTCGCTCCATGCAGATAATCAAGGTTTCCGATTTTAAACGTTTCAAAGGTCCAGTTAAAAAGTTTTAGGTCGATAGATGGAAATATTTCATTCACGTCCTGTTCAATAAAACCGTCTTTTCTACAAATATCAAGCAACCAACAAACTCCTCCTAATCCAGAAGAGAGATTCCCTTGGTTCAATCTTTCAGAATTGACAATTAACTTTTCTAGCAAATTGATCCCTTTGTTAAAATCACTTTCATTGGAAAGAATTTTTCCAGCATATAGATAAAATAGTGTCCCCCCCCCCAATTGCCCTATTGAATAGGAAGGTAGATCGTCAGTACTGGTTAACGCCAGCTCTTTACTAATGAATTTTATTTCCTGTAGTATTCGATTACGCATTTTTAATAAATTTATTGAAAACGACTCCGGAGAGTGCCATTGCCATAAAAACGATTAGGATGCTCGCTAACAAATATATTTTGTCCTGTATTAAGAAGCCAAATAGCGAAGATTCCATGGACTTAAAACTATAACTGTAAGGTATATAGATCATGCTAGGGTTCTTACTAATAAAGAAGCAGATAATTATCAACATTAAAAAAGGAAATGTATTTAGAAGAAATTTCCTTATAGCGGCATTTATTATAACATGTAGAGCCCCTAGTGAGCTGGCGATTATGAAAAGTTCAAAAAAGTAATTTGTAAGAAAGAGTGGAGAATAGCTCAAAAAATTAGGGATTTCAAAAAAATAGGCCAGAAAGTATCCACAGAGTAATACGGAAGTAAGACAAGTAATTATCGAAACCGCTAGTAATGTCCATATTATTAACATTTTTGCCCGTAATATATCGACAGTCTTACAGGGTGATTGAGTGAGGATATGAAATCCGTTATTTATATATTCATTATTCATTATAATGAATGGATAAACAACGGACATAATAGGAAAGACAAATGATAAGAATATAACGAGTTCCTTTGTCAATACCAACCAAGGATCAAGTCCTTGAATAGTCAAAACTCTAATATTCGCTGGATTATTAAACGCTGCAAAAATGCATATCAACATCGGTATCAAAGTTATTACATACCATAAATGATTCTTATTTACCTTAAATATTTCCGCTTTGTATAATTTAGAAAGTGATATCATAGGTATTGCTATTTAATAGGGTTAAATACAACTTGTCGAGAGACATCTTTTTTTCATTATATTCAAGATGATCTAGTTGGACAGAAAGATCTTTATTTTCGACGAGTAAGAAACCGTCATCGGTCTGATGTACATTTCCTGAATAATTCTTAACAAATTCGCGCCCGTTCGAGTTGTCTTTTATAAGGAAAACGCTTATGTCCGTTCCATCATGAATGTTTAAATGTATGTGATCAATGATTCTTCCTTCTTTTATAATAATTACCTCGTCACAAAGGTTTTGCATTAATAGTAAATCATGGGAAGCTACTAAAATATTCTTTTTATACCTATCCCGTAAAGTTTTAATATGTGTGGCCAATAATGTAGCACTAGGAAAGTCTAAACCATTCCAAGGTTCGTCGAATAGAATCACTTCCGGATCGAAGAGCAAAGCCAATACAATTCTAAGTCTTTGCTTAAAACCCGTTGAAAGCTTACTTACTCGATAGTTAAGGAAATCCTTTAAATTAAAACTTGAAATTAAATCAGTTATCAAACTATCTTTTTTTTCACTTAGCGTGGAAATGTAATTAATGTTGTCGGAAACAGATAGATTTTGATATAAGGTTGAATCTCCACAGACCATAACGGATTTTGCTTTGATACTCATCGAAAACTCGGCAATGTCCTTTTGAAGAAAAAATATCTCTCCTTTTTTAGGGCCTAGTATTCCTGATAATAAATTTATGAGCGTGGATTTTCCTGCCCCATTGTTGCCAATTATGCCAAATATTTTAGCATTTTCCACGTTAAATGATATATTTTTTAAGATCTCTATTTTATTCCTAGTATAGGAGAGATTTTTTACCTTATAGATTTCCATTCGTAAATGTTATTGGGTACATATTATTTATAAAGAAGAAGCCATCAAGCTTTCTAAACCATTTATCTTTTATGTTTCTATAACCTAGGAACCTCATGACCGATGTACTGTCTTGAAGATTTTCTGAAGGCCTAAAATATGCTATTTTAGGATATTTTTCTGCAAGGAAATATTCTGTTGAACTTTTAATTCGGGGAGGAACTCTTTGAATTTGTTCATTTGATATGTTTCTTGTTGTCCCACGGTATGAGGTAAATAAGATTGTGTAGACCTCATCTTTAAAATACCGTTTAAGATATGTCCCCATCGTTCTGGTGGCCCAGTCATTTATAATATGGGCATTTGCCGCCCAAATTATAATTTTTTTATTAGGGTAGATTGTGTCAATTAACCATTTTGCATTTTCATACATTAGTGAATCCCGAAAATGTGACTGTGCAGCATCATTTAAGTTTGCTTTGGAATAAAAAAAATTTCGTAAATTATTCAGCTCTCTCTTCATAAAAAGATCGTTTCGCGTGTGAGTGTCTTTATTATCTATCAGGCTTTCCAATTTATGGATCTGATTTAATAGTATCGGTAATTTTTCTCGAGTCGCACTTGAGTTAGGAGAGTTGTTTAAATATAATATTGGTCCTAGTCTGTTTTCGAAGCATTCCCATAGCAAATTGTACTCTCCTTTATCGAAAGTATCAAAACCCTTAAAATACTCCTTTAGCTCCTTGGCAATTTTAGGTTGAGAGAAACGTAATGGGAATTGATAATCGACACCTGAGAGATAAAGAGGGGATTTGCTGTGCACCTTGTTTGTGATCAGATCAAATAACCGTTGATTTTCTTTAGCATTTGACCAAAACTTATACAAAGATTCAGAAAAATCAGCTTTACCTTCTTTTTCGAGGGTGTTCCAGTTCTGCTCAGTTTTATATAAAGGGGATTCGAAAATTACGACATCATATCCTTTTCCGTTTAGATATAGAATCAACTCTGTTTTAAGCTTTTGGCTGGCCCCGTCACCATGTGTCTGTTCACCTAGAAGAATAATCCTTTTATCTTTTATCAAGGAATCAAAGAAGTTAAAGTCCTCATTTATTACAGGGACCCCTGTAAGTTTTGTAGTCAGATCTTTATGGCGATTAGTTTCATTTTCAATTTTCGTTGAATATTTTTTTTGAGAAAAAAAATAGAAAATAACAGAAAGCAATCCTAAAATACCTATTAATCTAATCAATATCCTCATAGACGCAAGAATTTACATGAACAAAAGCTAAATTTTGATGTCCTCCAAATATTTTTCTAAGTACTTCGGGCGATATTTCTTCAATCTTTTCATAATTTATCTTTTCGGTGTCGTAATAATATGTATTGCGCATCCTGTCAAATTCTATAGGAAATCCCAGTTCTTTCATTTCGGCGATATTTTTTAGCAATGAACTTTTTGATAGCTCCATTTTCTCTGAAAATTTGTATGCACAGCCTGTACTTCGCCTTTTGATTAGGTTGTGTATTCGTGTAATCCGATTCAAATACTTAACAATTGACATTTCTAGTTTATAATTGGTAAATCAAGGTTTATTAAAAAAACACTACAAGTGGAGTTTTTATTACTGCAAGTTAATAAAACAGAAGGTTAAAACAAGGGGTTTTTAGGTTCGCGCTATGTTAATTTAACCGATATATACATAATTGTTTGATTATAAGCAGTATATTTTTTTATTTTTTTCCCTTTAATGTAATATTATTACATTGTGATATCCTAACTTGGCTGATGTACAATTTAAATTCATTAATTATGAAAAAGAAAAAATTAGATTTACAACAACTTATTTTCGAGAAGGAAGTTGGTAGAAATTTGTCTGAGGCTCAATCAAAAGATGTCAAAGGGGCAGGGTTTACTGATGGATGTACAGATGGCTGTACCCCATTGGCAACGCAATGGAATTGCACTTATGGCGGCTGTACAAATGATTGCTCTGGTAACTGGGGCTGTATGCATTCGACAAATTGTCCATAATCGAATTTATTAGTAATGAAACACCTTTGGTAGCTTTGTTATCAAAGGTGTTTTTTTGATAATTGATTATTGAAACTACATTATGCTTATGCCAGTCAACTTTTCCTTTTATACATTGGAGCCAAGCCAGGAGAAGGGAACAATTAGAATTTCTATTTTAGATTTGTTCTCAAATTTAATTCCTGATACAGAGATTTCTCACCTGAAACGTGCAATTAAATCTGCACAAGACAATAATATTACCCATATATTAATTTGGGATAATACTTCTCCCATTGAAGATTACGAAAAAGAGATTCTTATGAAGATCTCGGAGTATGCGATTTTTTTTTCTGTATCGGGAATTCAAAAGAATAATGGAGGACATCTATATTCTATCGGGGAACATTTTAATTGGTCGAAAGGTTGGGAGAGTATAAATGGTTGGGTAATTACAGAAAAAGCGTTTCAATTTATAAAAACATTTAATGAAGATGAAATAAAAAAAAATCTGCATAGAGATCCAACAATAATGGAATTATTTTCTATTTATTGTCCTATCAAATATATATTCAAGAAAAATTATTTTTCTTGGACTGTTAAGAATAGATTCTGTTTCGTGGTTTCATTTAGAAATGCAGCGCCCTATATTCGGGCTTGTGTTGATTCTATTTTGAGCCAACAATATGATAATTTTATAGTATACTTTTTAGATGATTGCTCAGATGATAACGGGTATAAATTAATACCAGATGTAACTAATTTTATAGTAAAAAGAAATCAAACAAGAAAATATGCATTAGAGAGTATTGTAGAAACATTGAAGAATGAAGATTTTAAACATGATGATATTATTTGCCTATTGGACGGTGATGATCTACTTTCGAACCCATTTGTTTTAAACGTACTGAACGATACTTATTGCTCAAATCATGTTGATCTCACATATGGTTCTTATTGTCAATTGGGAAGCAATATTTGTATTGGAAGTGAGTATTCTGTTGAAGAAATGAATAATATAAGAAATTCTCCGTGGCGGGGTACACATCTTAAGACTTTTAAATATTCTCTATTCAAAAAGTATCTTGAACTAGATCCTACACTAAGTTATATGAAAACAGAAGAAGGCGATTTTATAAAAATGCCTTATGATCTAGCCATTATGCTTCCTTTATTTGAAATTGCAGGTTATGGAAAATGTTCATTTATAGATTTGCCCCTTTACTATTATCGTATTCACGAAGACAATGACCATAATCATAATAGGTTTTTTCAGATTTTAGGAGACCATATGATAAGAGCGAAAAAATCAATTATATAATGGAAGAAAATAGAATATCATATCATGTTTCTGTTATTATGCCATCATATAATTCAGAACGATTTATAGGGAGTTCAATTTTGTCTATTATAAATCAATCGTTTAGCTCATGGGAACTTTTGATCGTTGACGATGCTTCAACAGACAATACAGTTGATATCATAAAGTCTTTTAATGATCCGAGGATCAAAGTAATTAAGCTTAATGAAAACAAAGGAAATTATCACGCTAGAAATATTGGTCTTGAAAACGCAAAGGGAAAATATATTGCAATGCTCGATTCGGATGATATAAGTTTACCCAATAGAATTCAACTGCAATATAATTACCTTGAAAACAATCCCGAACTTGGGGCAATTGGAACCAGCTTCTTTATCATTGATGAACAAGGGAAGTATATCAACTCGATTGATAGAACTATGCGACCTTCCGAGTTCCAGGTTAACCTCATTAACGATAACATTCTGTTGCATTCGTCCTTATTTATAAGAAAAGAGCTTATTGAGAAACATGATCTAAAATATCATACCTCTTATTTATATGCTGCAGATTACGATTTTGTTTTTAACTGCAGTAGGTACTTTTCTGTTTCCTGTTTGGGTGATCGTTGTATTTTATATAGATTTCATCGGTCTAATATTACCAATACTTTCAACTCAGACCAGCAATCATTTGCCGCGATAATTAGGAAAAATATCATTACTCATTATTTCGGCAGCATTTTGAACGAAGTGGAGATTGATGTGATCAACTCTACTTTTACCCAAAATTTCGATATAGATCTTTGGAAGATTTGCCAGGTCGAAGATATAATTAAGAAAATCTTGAACTTCAATGATAAAAATAAAGTATTAGATGATCAAGCACTTCGAAAGCTTTTTAGAGAGAGATTTATATGTCTCTATTTAACATATAAAAACCTGTAGTTCACCAAAGCTAATATAATAAATTTAAAATAGATATCTCTTTTATTTTTTTCTAAAAAATAAATTTGAATAACGCTTTATCTATCCAATTTTTTCTAAATTTACGATATAAAGCACTTGCAGCTAAAACGTATGGCAAACCAGTGAGTTATTCGATGAGTAGGAAAAAATAAGGTTTGTAAATTACTGATAAATAGATTAATGCAAGTAGGGTTCGATTCCCCTACGGGCTACACAAAGCGACTTCAAAAGAGTCGCTTTTTTTTATGCTAAAACCCTTGTCTATTTTCGAATCTCTAGCTCAACTTTTTGTTTATCTGCTAGAAGATTATCTGCTTGGAAAATATCTAGTCATCTGTTCGGCTGTCGATTGGACACAAACTCATTTTTTAAATTCGTTGATAAAAAAACTCAGGACGCCCGGATTCGGGATAATCGCAGATCCGGGCGTCCTGTAGGTTAAAGTTGTCTGCTATAATTTAAAGCAGGAAACATTTCCTGCGAAATCAGCGATATAAATAAAATCGCCATCTACTGTGATTTCCGAGAAAATAGGAGCTCCCAGATTAAATTTGGAGAGTAGCTTCCCCTGTTTGTTGAGCATATAGACGTAACCATCCGAAGCACCGAAAAACAGCTTCCCTTGGACTTCAGTTACCGATGACTCTACGGTTCCAACCAATTTATGTTGATCAGGACTACTGTAAGGGGAGGTGTATACCAGCGCCTCGCCAGTGGAAAAATGCCATTTCTCTTCTAAGGTCTGAGGGTCGTATGCTTTTATTCCATTTGTGGATGTCGGCATGACCAATAGGTCCTCG
>Ga0213829_1000436_pt1 | contig 40039 bp, 31 predicted proteins | sample MC6MC0896MG_FD_180665 | JGI IMG/M metagenome (GOLD analysis project Ga0213829, IMG submission 180665) | Enriched soil aggregate microbial communities from Iowa State University, Ames, United States - MC6-MC0896-MG | ecosystem: Environmental > Terrestrial > Soil > Unclassified | place: USA: Iowa... | reverse complement strand
GCTCGCCTGCAGGTGCGCCATGAACAAGAACCTGGACGATTACAACCGCATGCGCGACTTCTCGGCCACTTCTGAACCGGCCGCCAAACCGTCGAGCAAAAAAAAAGCGCAAGACCATGCGCTGCAATTCTGCATCCAGAAACATGACGCCTCGCGCCTGCACTACGACTTTCGCCTGGAACTCGACGGCGCCCTGAAGAGCTGGGCGGTGCCCAAGGGGCCGTCACTGGATCCCAAGGTCAAGCGCCTGGCCGTCCATGTCGAAGACCACCCGCTGGACTACGCCACGTTCGAGGGCAGCATCCCCGAAGGGCATTACGGCGCCGGTGACGTGATCGTCTGGGACCGCGGCGTATGGATTCCCCAGGAGGATCCGGCCAAGGCCTACGCCAAGGGCAAGCTCAAGTTCGAGCTGCAGGGCGAGAAGCTCGGCGGTCTGTGGAACCTGGTGCGCACGCACATGCCGGGCAAGCAGGAACAATGGTTTTTGATCAAGCACCAGGACGGCGCGGCGAAACCCGAGAGTGAATACGACGTGGTCGTCGCCGAGCCCGATAGCGTGCTCAGTGATCGGACTATCCTGCCTAAAAAGTCAAAGGCCGCGGCCAAGCCCAAGCCCAAGCCGGTGAAAAAACCGGCCGCGGCGGCGCCCAAGGCACAGGCGACCCCTTTGACCGGCGCCCGCAAAGCCAGGCTGCCGGAGCAGCTCAAGCCGGAACTGGCCACCTTGGTGGAGAAGGCCCCGGGCGGTGAGTGGAGCTACGAAATCAAGTTCGACGGCTATCGGATCATGGCCCGCATCGACCACGGCGAGGTCCAACTGTTTACGCGCAATGGTCATGACTGGACCCACAAGCTGCCAAAACAAGCCGAGGCCCTGGCAGCGCTGGGTCTCGAGTCCGCCTGGCTCGACGGCGAAATGGTGGTGGCCGACGAACAGGGCGTACCAGACTTCCAGGCCTTGCAGAATGCGTTCGATTCCGGCCGCAGCGGCGCCATCCTGTATTACCTGTTCGACATCCCCTACCTCAACGGCGTGGACCTGTGCGAAGTGCCTGTCGAGGAACGCCGGGCAGCGCTGGCGACGGTACTTAAACCCAATGAGGATCCGCTGCTGCGGTTCTCCGATGCGTTTGGCGAAGAGCCGGAAGCCTTGCTCAACAGCGCCTGCCAAATGCGCATGGAAGGACTGATCGGCAAGCGCCTCGGGTCGCCCTACGTGTCCCGCCGCAGCAGCGACTGGATCAAGCTCAAGTGCAAGCATCGCCAGGAATTCGTATTGGTCGGCTTCACCGATCCAAAAGGTTCGCGCAATGCGTTCGGTGCCTTGTTGCTGGGACTGCATGATCGTGGCAGCGGCGAATTGCGCTACGCAGGGAAGGTCGGCACCGGGTTCAACGAGACCACGCTCAAACATATCCACGAGCAACTCAAACCCCTGCAGACGAAGAAACCGTCGGTGGTCAATCCGCCGAGCGGCTTCGATGCCAAAGGCGTGCATTGGCTTAAGCCAACACTGCTGGCGGAAGTGGCCTTTGCCGAAATGACCAAGGAAGGCTCGGTGCGCCATGCGGTGTTCCATGGCCTGCGCGATGACAAACCTGCCAAAGACATTACCGAGGAGCGTCCGAAAGCCGTGAAGACTTCAACCTCGAAACCCGCTGCTGCGAAAACTGCTCCTGCAAAAAATGCGGCTGAAAAAACCGCTGCTGACACAACTGCTGCGGAAAAAACCACTCCTGAAAAAACTGCCTCTGCGAAACCTGCCGCTGCGAAAACTGCCTCAGCGAAAAAAAGCACCGCTGAAAAGCCAGCCACCAAAAAGAAAACCGCCGAACCTGCACCTTCACAAATCGGCCTGGGCAAGGGCAAGGTGCGCATCACCCACCCGGATCGTGTGATTGACGCCAGCAGCGGCACCACCAAAGTGCAACTGGCCGAGTATTACGCCAGCGTCGCCGAATGGATTTTGCCCGAACTCAAGGACCGGCCTGTGGCATTGGTGCGCGCCCCCGACGGCATCGCCGGCGAACTGTTTTTCCAGAAGAACGCCGAGCGCCTGGCCATTCCGGGGATCACCACCCTGGACAAGGCCCTGACCGGTCAACCGGTGATGATCATCAACAATGCCGAAGCCCTGATCGGCGCGGTGCAGATGAGCACGGTGGAGCTGCACACCTGGAACGCCACGTCCGACAACCTCGACAAACCCGACCGCTTCGTCCTCGACCTCGACCCGGACCCGGCGCTGCCCTGGAAAAGCATGGTCGAGGCGACTCAACTGACCCTTTCGGTGCTCGATGAACTGGGGCTCAACGCATTCCTCAAGACCAGCGGCGGCAAGGGCATTCACCTGGTGGTGCCGCTGACCCGCAAGCTCGGCTGGGACGAGGTCAAGGACTTCAGCCACGCCATCGTCAGCCACATGGCCAAACTGCTGCCGGATCGTTTTTCCGCGGTCTCAGGCCCGAAAAACCGGGTCGGGCGGATTTTCATCGACTACCTGCGCAACGGGCTGGGCGCCACCACCATCTGCGCCTACGCCGTGCGGACTCGCGAAGGGTTGCCGGTGTCGGTGCCGATCTTTCGCGAGGAGGTGGCTGAACTCAAGGGGGGCAATCAGTGGAATGTGCACAACGTGCACGAGCGGCTGGCCGAAATCGGTGACGAGCCATGGGCGGACCTGAAGAAAACCCGCCAGACCATCACCGCAGAGATGCGGCGGCGGGTGGGGATGAAAAAATAGCGAGCCGTGTACCGATGAATTGTGGTCAACGCCACACCCTGTAGGAGCCGGCTTGCCGGCGAAGGCGTCTCCAAGGGCACTGCAAGGCTCAAGGCCGCCTTCGCCGGCAAGCCAGCTCCTACATGATCCCCGGCGTAGATGAATTGTGGTCAACGCCAATCCCTGTAGGAGCCGGCTTGCCGGCGAAAACGTCTTCATATGCGCTGCAAGGCTCCAGGCAGTGCTTGCGAGGAGGGCGGCGACCAGTCTCGCCGCCCCCGATCATCGCTTGGCGACAACCGCCGCCAACAACGGCGCCGCCTGCTCATCGGTCAATGCCGCATGGACTTCCATGTTCATGAGGTCATTCCATTGCAGCACCCACTTCTGGATTTGCACCACGTCGTCGGTTTCCGCGATGCCAAACCCGCTTGAGCCGCCGACCGCGTGCCAGCGCCCCAGCATCTTCACGCCTTCGGGCGGGGCTCCTTTGGTCTCGAGAAAGCGCTGGATCACGCTGTTGCGGTTCTGCGGGCTGATTGTCCAACTGACCATGAATAACATACGCCACCTCCTGTTACGGATTGGCACCTGTTTGATCGTCACGCACCTGGCTGGCGCCGGGACCACGGTTACGCCTGTCTTGCCGGCAGCGTCCTGGCCGGCCTGAATCGATTGCTCCCATGAGAAGGCATAGCAGCGAGCCAGGACCCGTGTATGACCGCTGATCCTGTTTCATGGCATGAACGAACGATGGAGCAGGAGAGCTCCAGCGCTCAGGCATCCCGCAACAGGTCGTTGGCATTGAGCAGCTCGTAGGCGACCTCGGGACGTTTCTCCAGCCCGCGGCGAATGGCCGCCGGAATCGACTGCCGGGTCTTGCGGCACAACCCCGGCAGTTCGCCGATGGAAATGGCGATGCCGCGCATGGTCCGCACTTCATTGAAACCGGGAGCGATCTCCACCCGGATACCCAACTGTTCGTACATTCGCTGCTGTAGACGCTCGAGGTCGCTCAGGCTTTGCAGGTTTTCCAGGCGTTCGACCAGGCGCTTTTCCTCCGAGCGGGTCAGAAACAGAATGCGCACGTCCGCGCCCGGGGTATCCAGCAGCGGATCACGCCCGCAGTCGCAGGCGCCGGGCGGGCAGGGTTGGCGGATGGGAGGCGTGGTCGTCATGGGGATCAATCATAGAGCGCTCCGGGCGGGTTTGCCCATAGGGTTGCGAGTCTGCGTGCACGCGCAGAACTCAAGGCGCTGTTAATCCCTCTGCGCGAACGGGAGGGGCGAGCCCTCCCGCTGACAATCAGTCGCGATACACAGGGAAGTCACTGCACAACGCTGCGGCCTGTCGAGCGACATTGGCCTCGACATCGGCATCGCCGAGGTGATCGAGGATGTCGCAGATCCAGCCCGCCAGCTCGATACTCTGGGCTTCCTTGAAACCACGGCTGGTGATGGCCGGGGTGCCGATGCGCAAGCCGGAAGTCACGAACGGCGACTGCGGATCGTTCGGCACCGCGTTCTTGTTCACGGTGATCCCGGCGCGGCCGAGGGCGGCGTCGGCGTCTTTGCCGGTCAGGCCCTGGCGGATCAGGCTGACCAGGAACAGGTGGTTGTCGGTGCCACCGGACACCACGTCATAGCCACGTTCGATAAACACTTCCGCCATCGCCTGGGCATTGCGGATCACCTGCGCCTGATAGGTCTTGAAAGCGGGCTCCAATGCTTCCTTGAAGCACACGGCCTTGGCGGCGATCACGTGCATTAGCGGTCCGCCCTGGCCACCGGGGAACACGGCGGCGTTGAGTTTTTTCTCCAGTTCCGGGTTCGACCGGGCCAGGATCAAGCCACCACGAGGGCCGCGCAGGGTCTTGTGGGTCGTGGTGGTGACCACGTCCGCGTACGGCAGCGGGTTCGGGTACAGACCGGTCGCGACCAGCCCCGCGACGTGGGCCATGTCGACGAACAGATAGGCACCAACCTTGTCGGCGATCTGCCGGAAGCGCGGGAAGTCCAGGGTCTTGGAGTAGGCAGAGAACCCGGCGATGAGCATTTTCGGCTGGTGCTCCACCGCCAGGCGCTCGACTTCGTCGTAATCGATCAACCCGGTCTTAGTGTCGATACCGTACTGCACCGCGTTGTAGAGCTTGCCGGAAAAACTGACCTTGGCGCCGTGGGTCAGGTGGCCGCCATGGGCCAGGCTCATGCCCAGCACGGTGTCACCGGCTTGCAGCAATGCCAGATACACCGCGGCGTTGGCCTGGCTGCCGGAGTGCGGCTGGACGTTGGCGTAATCGGCGCCGAACAGCTGCTTGGCGCGATCAATGGCCAGCTGCTCGACCACGTCGACATGCTCGCAGCCGCCGTAATAACGCTTGCCCGGATAGCCTTCGGCGTACTTGTTGGTCAGGCCGCTACCTTGCGCCTCCATCACCCGTTGGCTGGTGTAGTTTTCCGAGGCGATCAATTCGATATGGTGCTCTTGCCGCGCGTCCTCGGCGTTGATCGCCGCCAGCAGTTCGTCGTCGTAGCCTTTGATCTGGTCGTGCTTGCTGAACATGGTGGAGTCCTGTTTTCAGGGTGATGTAGACCCCCTGTGGAGCTGGCTTGCCAGCGAAGACGGCCTCGAGTCTTGCTCAGGTCTTGAAGACGCCTTCGCTGGCAAGCCAGCTCCTACAGGGGGATACGGTGTTTTAGCCATCCCGCGCCGGGGGAGGGGTGATTTTTTTCCCGGCTGTGGTCGGCAGTGAGCGTGGCGGGAGGTTGACCAGCAAGTGCGATGCCAAGAACTGGTATTTCTTATAAATCAATAAGATAAGAAATTATTGTGAGAAGTTACGGAGATTTCCGTATTGAAATCAATACAGATGATCCGGCAGCAAGAAGCGGGGAAGGAACCAAGCTTAAAAAATACGGGGTCTAGAGGCAGTTGTATCGATTTAGATACGCTGTATCGATTTGCAGACAGATAATGCGACAGCACAAATCTTGTGGGAGCGGGCTTTTGATTGTCGATTCTACGGCTTGTTGGGAATCCCATATTTACGCAGCCGAATAGCAATCGCACTGTGCGAAGTCTGCAACCGCGCAGCCAATAGCCGGCTGGAGGGATAGCTGCGGTAAAGCTGTTCCAGCAGGTTCTTTTCAAAATCCCCAACGGCCGCCTCCAGACTGCCCACCTCACCGGCGTTCTGCCGCTCCATGGTCGTGCGGGCGATATCGAGGTCGTCGATGTCTACCAGCGGGTTTTCGCAAATGGCGGCGGCGCGGAAGATCACGTTCTGCAGTTGCCGGACGTTGCCCGGCCAGCGGTTACCGAGCAGCGCCGGGTACGTGCCTGGTGCCAGGCGGCAGACCGGGCGCTGGATCTGTGCGCAGGCTTGTTGCATGAAGTGATTGGCCATCAGCAGGATGTCGTGGCCGCGTTCGCGCAGCGGTGGCACTTGCAGGTTGAGCACATTCAGGCGGTAGAACAGGTCTTCGCGAAAGCTGCCTTCGCCGACCATTTTTTCCAGGTCGCGGTGGGTGGCGCTGAGGATCCGCACGTTGACCTTGACCTCGCGATCGCCACCCACCCGACGGAAGCAGCCATCGCTCAGGAAGCGCAGCAGCTTGGCTTGCAGGTAGGGTGACATTTCGCCAACTTCGTCGAGGAACACCGTGCCCTGGTCGGCCAGTTCCAGCAGGCCGAGTTTGCCTCCCCGTTGCGCGCCGGTGAAGGCGCCGGCGGCGTAGCCGAACAGCTCGCTTTCGGCGAGGCTCTCTGGCAATGCCGCGCAGTTCAGGGCCAGGAAAGGCGCGTCACGCCGGGTACTGATGGCATGGCAGGCTCGGGCTACCAGCTCTTTGCCAGTGCCGGTTTCGCCCTGGATCAGCAGCGGCGCATCGAGGGTGGCCACCCGCTGGGCGCGAGCCTTTAGGGTGCGAATCGCCGGGGATTCGCCCAGCAGCGCATCGAACCCTTCGGCATGGTCATGGTGCAGCGCCGAAAGACGTTCGCCGATGCGGTTCGGTTGATACAGGGTCAGCAGGGCGCCGGCATCGGTGATCGGCATCGCGTCGAGCAGCAAGGTCTGGCCAGCGAGGCTGACCTCGTGCATGGGCAGGCGGTAGGCGTGTTCGATCAGCGTGCGTTGCAAGTCGGGATCATCGAACAGCGCCGTCAGCGGCTCACCCGCCGGTTCACGGCCATACAAGGCGATCAGCGCGGGATTGGCCAGCAGCACGTGGCCGCGTTCATCCACCGCGAGCACCGGGTCGATGCTGGCCGCGAGCAAGGCATCCAGTTGCAGGCGGCGACGTTGTCCCGGGAGGATGTCGACCAGGGTCACCGCCTGTACGCCCTTCACGCCGAGCAACGCCTCGCGCAGTTCCTCCAGCACATCGGCACCGAGGGTCGGCGCATCGATGTACACGTTTGGCGGCACCATCTCGACGGCATCCAGATTGAAACTGCGCCCGCCGAGCAGGGCCAGTACTTCCTGGGTGATGCCGACGCGGTCGATGAAGGTGACGTGGATGCGCATGACGGGCCTGCAAGGTGGTGGACGGGATGACGGCGCCGATCAGTATGCCGGGCGCTGTTCGATTGTGGCGAGCAGTGTCTCTCAGTTAACGGTTGCCTTGCGCGAACAGGCGTCCAGGTCCTCGAGGAACGCTTGAAGGATCGGTGGCGGGGCAGTGCCGCGTCGGGTGATCACATCGAACGGCGACATCAACTGCAGGCTGCTGGGCGCCAGCTGATGCATTTCGCCGGTCTTGACCCACTGGGTGGCGAAGTGCACTGGCAAGAAGCCCAGGTAGGCACCGGAAATCAGCAGGATGGCCAGCGCTTCGATGTTGTCCACGGTGGCTGCGGCCTTGCTCACGCCCAGGTGCTCCAGGTCGTATTGCTGCATGTAGCCCCTGACCACGATCCGGCTCGCGGCAATTTCTTCGAGCAGTTCGTCACCCTCGGCCTGGTTGCCGTACAGCGGATGCCGCCGCCCGCAATACAGCCCCAGGGCTTCCTGATACAGCGGTGAATGCAACAGGCCGGGAACGTGGATCGGGAAGTGCCCGATCGCCAGGTGCAGGCGGCCGTCGAGCACCCGTTCTTCCAGCTCCGCCGGGGTGCCGACGTACACGTTGAGGTGCACGTCATGCCCGCGGGACACGAAGCGTTGGGTGGTGCGCGGCAGCGGCGAGGCCGGATCGGTAATGGTGGTGTCGATGATGCCCAGGTTGAGCTTGCCGCTGATGTGCTGCTTGAGCACGTCGGCGTCCATGCAGAAATTTTCCACCGCCGAGAGCAGGCGCTGGGTCGCTTCATGGATCGCCACGCCTTGCTCGGTCAGGCGAAAGCCGCTGCGCCCCCGTTGGCAGAGTTTGACCCCGAGCCGGGTTTCCAGATGAGTCATCTGTTCGCTGATGGTCGACTGGCCGGCGTTTAACGCCGCCTGCGCGGCAGAGAACCCGCCGCACCTGACAATCGTGGCAAACACCCTGAGCAGTTTCAGATCGACATCGTGCAGCTGGATCACCTTGGACCTCCCGCAAATGGATGCATCGGTAATGCCGATATGAGTATCTGATGTTTAGCATTTTTTCCACGAAAACCTGCGCCCATAGTCACTTCAACGGCGGTCGCCTTGCAGTCCGCCAGGCCGATAACAAGAAGTGGAGAGGCTTGAAATGTCGAATAACGGTTATGAATCCGGTCGTCTGAACCTGCCATTCGTGGGGCACTGCACCTTTGGCAAATCCCCGGTGTGCACCGATTGGGATGCACTGGATGCCGACGTCGCAGTACTCGGCGTGCCCAACGACATGGGCACCCAGTGGCGCTCCGGCGCCCGTTTCGGACCACGGGGCATTCGTGAGGCATCGACACTGTTCTCCTTCGGCCATGCCGGCGCCTACGACCACGAAGATGACGTGATGTACCTGACCGCCGCCGACGTGCGCATGGTCGATGTCGGTGACGCCGACATCGTGCACACCGACATGGTCACCAGCAACCAGAACACCGAGTACGCGGTGCGCAAGATCCTCGATGCCGGCGTCATGCCGGTGGTGCTCGGTGGCGATCACTCGGTGCACGCCCCGGTGATCAAGGCTTTCGAGGGCCGCGGTCCGATCCACATCATCCATTTCGATGCACACCTGGACTTCGTCGACGAACGCCACGGCGTGCGCTACGGCCATGGCAACCCGCTGCGCCGTGCTTCGGAAATGAATCACATCGTCGGCATGACCCAGATGGGCATCCGTAACGTGTCTTCCTCCAATCGCGATGACTACGAAGCGGCCCATGCGGCGGGCTCGAAGATCCTCTCGGTGCGCGATGTGCGGCGCCTGGGCGTCGACGGTGTGCTGGCGTTGATCCCGCAGAACATCAATTACTACATCACCATCGACATCGACGGTTTCGACCCTTCCATCGCACCCGGCACGGGCACCCCCAGCCATGGCGGTTTCCTCTATTACGAAGTGCTGGAAATCATCCAGGCCCTGGCCAAACGCAGCCAGGGCAACATCGTCGGCATGGACCTGGTGGAGGTGGCGCCCGTCTATGACCCGACCGGCATGACCTCGATCCTGGCGGCGCAGCTGCTGCTCAACAGCATCGGCTTCATCTTCCACGAGCGGGCGCAGGCGCGGCATGCCTTGAGCGCAACCACCACGGCCTCGGCGTGACCTGACCGCCCCACAGAGAGACTGAAAATGGACACGATCGTCAAACATTACCTGCAGAAATTCGGCGTCTCCGAAGCCACCCAGACGTTCCTCGGCAAGGCGCAGAAAATGTTCATCGGCGGCGCCTTTGTCGACGCCAGCGACGGGCAGACCAGCGATGTCATCGAACCGTCGACCGCAGGCCTGATCACCCGGATTCCCATGGGCACCACCCACGACCTGGATCGCGCGGTGCAAGCCGCCCGCGCGCAATTCGACGGTGGCGCCTGGCGTCGGGCCAAGCCGGCAGAGCGCGAACGCCTGATGCAGCGCCTGGCCGACCTGATTGAAAGCAACGCCGCCGAACTGGCCGAAATCGAATCGATCGACATGGGCAAGTCAGCGGCCTTCGCCCGGGATGTCGATATCCAGGGCACGGTCGATACCCTGCGCTATTTCGCCGGCTGGGCCACCAAGCTGCACGGCCGCACCGTCGAGCCCTCGCTGCCGGGCAACTACCTGGCCTATACCCGCAAGGAAGCGGTGGGTGTGGTCGGCGCCATCGTGCCATGGAATTTCCCGCTGCAGACCATGGCCTGGAAGCTTGGCGCCGCGTTGGCGACCGGCTGCACAGTGGTGGTCAAACCCGCCGAACTGACCTCGCTGTCGGCCCTGCGTTTCGCTGAACTGGTGCAGGAAGCCGGGATTCCGGACGGCGTGATCAATATCGTCACCGGTCGCGGCAGCGTGGTCGGCGCGGCCATGGCCACTCACCCGGGCATCGACAAGCTGACCTTCACCGGTTCGACCCCGGTCGGTCGCACCGTCGGCCGCGCGGCGCTGGACGAAATGAAGCGACTAACCCTGGAACTAGGAGGAAAATCACCGGTAATCGTGCTGGCCGACGCCGACATTAAAGCCGCCGCCCAGGCCATCGCCAACGGTGTGTTCTTCAACTCGGGCCAGGTGTGCGATGCCGGTACGCGGGCTTATATTCATCGCAGCGTCCATGACGAATTCCTGCGCGAACTGATCGCCTACACCCGGACCTTGAAGATGGCGCCGGGCCTGGATCCGGATTGTTTCATCAGCCCGCTGGTCTCGGCGTTGCAGCAGCAGCGAGTGACCGACTACATCGAAACCGGCAAGCAGGAAGGTGCCGAACTGATCTATGGCGGCCAACCTGTGGAGGGCCCCGGTTTCTTCGTCGAGCCGACCATTTTTGCCCATTGCCGCAACGACATGCGCATCGTCCAGGAAGAGATCTTTGGCCCGGTACTGGTGACGGCGCCTTTCGACGATGAGGAAGAGGCGCTGGCCCTGGCCAATGACTCGCCTTACGGCCTGGCGGCCGCACTGTATTCCAATGACCTTGGAAAGGTGCACAGCCTGATCCCACGGTTGAAAGCGGGGTCGGTCTACGTCAACGCCCACGGCACCCTCGATCCGTCGATGCCGTTCGGTGGTTACAAACAGTCCGGCTTCGGCAAGGACCTGGGCGCGGAGCAGCTCGATTATCTGCTCGAAACGAAGGCGGTCTGGATCACGCTGCCCTGAGTCACGGCTGACTCAAACCCTGTGGGAGCGAGCTTGCTCGCGATAGCGGTCTGACAGGCAATAAAGATGTCGACTGACACTAAGCCACCGCGAGCAAGCTCGCTCCCACAGGTTCTGCGCCTCGCCCAAAGAACGCAGTTATCTCGTCATGATCTTCCAAAAATAAGAGCCCATCATGAACATTGACGCCAAAGCCGCCCCAAGCCTGTCCCTCCTCGACGACAAACCCATCGTCGAAGGCCATTCGATCGATTTCATCCCGGAGGCCGAACGCACTGACAAATTGTCGAGCCAGGGCCCGTTCTGGTTTCTCGGCAACTTCACCTTCTTCACCATGACCATCGGTTTCGTGGGCCCGAGCGTCGGTCTGACCGCGTTGTGGACCACCCTCGCCGGGACGCTGGGGATCATGTTCGGCACGCTGTTCATGGCCTTTCATGGATCCCAGGGCCCGCACCTGGGGCTGCCGCAGATGATCCAGTCCCGCGCGCAATTCGGCTATCGCGGGGTGATTCTGGTGCTGCTGGCGACGCTGTTCGTGTTCGCCGGATTCAACATCGTCAACCTGGTGTTGATGATGCAGGGCCTGCACACGCTATTCGGCTTCAACCCCATCGTGGTGGCGGTGGCCGTGACGTTGCCGGCGGCGGTCCTGGCGATCCTCGGTCACGACTGGATGCATCGCAGCTTCAAGTGGGCGTTGTTCCTGTCGCTGCCGTTGTACGGCCTGGTGACCCTGGCGGTGCTGATGGGTTGGGTGCCCGACGCGCCGATGCCGGTACTGGCCGCCGGCGAAGTGGCTCCGGCACCCTTGGGTTTCAACTGGACCGGTTTCATCGCCCAGTTCGCTGCGGCGGCGAGCTACAACATCGCCTATGCGCCCTATGTGTCCGACTATTCACGCTACCTGCCGAAGAACACCTCCAGCGGCAAATTGATCGCAGTGGTGTTTCTCGGGGCCTCGTTGTCCGGTGCCTGGATGATTTCCGTCGGTGGCTGGCTGGCCGATCACCTGCATTCCACCGACGTGCTGGTCGCCCTTGGCCAGGTGGGTAACACCGTGTCGCCGTTCATGGGCACGGCCGTGGTGGTGGTCACGATCCTGGCGTTCCTGCCGGTGATCGCGATGAACATCTACAGCGCCAAGCTGACCACCTTGACCTGCGTCGACTCGATCAAGCACATCGAGCCGACCCGCAAGGCACGGATTCTGGCCATCGCTTTCGTGATCCTGCTGCAACTGGGCGTGGCCCTGAGCATCCAGAGTTCGGGCAAAGGCCTGTCGGTGCTGGGGATTTACCTGGTGGTGATGCTGTACTTCCTGGTGCCCTGGACCTCGGTCAACCTCACCGACTATTTCTTCGTGCGCAAGGGCCGCTACGCCATCCCGCACTTCTTCATGCCCCACGGCAACATCTATGGCAGCTGGGGCCTGCGCGGTATCGCCGCCTATGCGATCGGTTTTATCTCGATGATCCCGTTCTTCTACATCTACGACGGCGTCGAGCAGCGCGAGGTCTATGTCGGCCCGCTGGCCAAGGCACTCGGCAGCATCGACATCGCCTGGCTGGTCGGGTTGATCGTCTCGGGGCTGGCGTACTACTGGCTGAGCCGTTCGATCGACCTCAAGCGCGAAGAAAGCGTCATCCAGCACATCGAAAAAACCTCTCCGCAATACACCACCGGTGACCGGCTGACCAAGCCAGCGTTGCCGGTATTCAACGAATCGACGGCCGGGAGATAACCATGGCTACGCAAAAATACGACTACATCATCATCGGTGCGGGCTCGGCCGGTTGTGTGTTGGCCAACCGCCTGAGCGAAGACCCGGCCACTTCCGTGCTGGTGCTGGAATTCGGTGGCAGCGATCGCAGCGTGGTGATCCAGATGCCGAGTGCGTTTTCGATTCCGATGAACACCAAGAAGTACAACTGGCGCTATGAAACGGAACCGGAACCTTACCTCAACGGCCGGCGCATTCACTGCCCCCGTGGCAAGGTGCTGGGCGGCTCGTCGTCGATCAATGGCCTGGTGTACATCCGCGGCCATGCGTATGACTTCGACGAATGGGAATCCCTCGGCGCGCAGGGTTGGGGCTACCGCAATTGCCTGCCGTACTTCAAGCGGGCCGAGCATTACGAGGAGGGCGGTGACGGCTACCGCGGCAGTACCGGGCCGTTGCACACCACCAATGGCAATCACATGAAAAACCCGCTGTATGGCGCCTGGGTCGAAGCCGGTGCCGAAGCGGGCTACATCAAGACCAAGGACTGCAACGGCTTCATGCAGGAAGGTTTCGGCGCCATGCACATGACGGTGAAGAATGGCGTGCGCTGCTCCACCGCCAACGCCTATCTGCGCCCGGCCATGGGCCGTCCGAACCTGACCGTGATCACCCACGCGATGACCCGCCAGATCATCCTCGAAGGCAAACGTGCCGTCGGCGTCGCGTACGACCACGAAGGCCAGACTCACCAGGTTCATTGCAACCGTGAGGTGCTGATTTCCTCGGGCCCCATCGGCTCACCGCACCTGCTGCAACGCTCCGGCATCGGCCCGGCCGAGGTTTTGCGCAAAGCCGGGATTAGCGTCCGTCATGACTTGCCGGGGGTAGGGGAGAATCTGCAGGACCACGCCGAGGTCTACATCCAGTTCGGCTGCAAGGAACCGGTGACGCTCAACAGCAAAATGGACCCGCTGAGCAAGCTGATGATCGGTCTGCGCTGGCTGTTGTTCAAGGACGGGCTCGGCGCCACCAACCATTTCGAGGCCGGTGGTTTCATCCGCTCCGACAAGGGCTTGCGCTGGCCTGACATTCAGTTCCATTTCCTGCCGGCGGCCATGCGTTACGACGGCAATAAACCGATCAAGGGCCATGGTTTCATGGTGCTCACCGGGCCGAACAAACCCAAGAGCCGCGGTTATGTACGGGTGCGGTCGGCGGATCCTTATGAGCATCCTGAGATTCAGTTCAATTACCTGCAGCGGGAAGAGGATCGCGAAGGTTTCCGCCGCTGCATCCGCCTGACCCGGGAGATCATCGGCCAGCCGGCGATGGACCGCTTCCGTGACGGCGAGATCGCACCGGGGCCGCAGGTGAATACCGATGAAGAGATCGACGCCTTCGTCCGCGAGAACCTGGAGAGCACTTACCATCCGTGCGGTTCGTGCCGGATGGGCGAGGATGACATGGCGGTGGTGGATTCCGAGTTGCGGGTGCGGGGCATCGCGGGGCTGCGGGTGATCGACTCGTCGGTGTTCCCGACCGAACCTAACGGCAACCTCAATGCACCGACCATCATGTTGGCCGAGCGCGCTTCGGATCTGGTTCGCGGGCGCAATATGCTGCCGGCGTCCGATGCGCCTGTGGGGCTGGTCGAGAATTGGGAGAACAGTCAGCGATCGACATTGCCGGGACGCAATGTGAGGGTTTGATCCCGGCCTTCGGGACGCGATTTCCATGCCGGATGGAGATCCCCTGTAGGAGCTGGCTTGCCAGCGAAGGCGTCCGTTCAGACGATAATATATCGCCTGACCCACCGCTTTCGCTGGCAAGCCAGCTCCTACATTTTGATCGGCGTCGCGCAAGCATTTGGTGTTTGCCGCAGACCCGCAATACGCCGGGGATCCTGCTTACCTCACTTCAACACCAACAGCCGATAAACCCCGCCCTCACATTCGATCCCGTGGGTGTCATGAGTGAAGCCGGGAAAGGATCTGTCGAAGCTTTCCAGTGCCCTGAGATACGCTAGCAAGGGCCCGTCCACCGGCCCTGCATTCTCACCGGGCATCAACAATGGAATGCCCGGTGGATAGGGCACGATCCCGGTCGCGACGACCCGTCCGGCGGCTTCCTCCAGGGTCACCCGTTCGACCTGGTTCTTCACCAGTTTCTCGTACGCCTCCACCGGGCTGAATTCGGCCTGCGGCAGCATGCCGAACGCCTGGGCCATGGTCGCCGTGGTCTTGTGTTGCTTCATGGCGGTGAAAATGTCCGTGGCGAGGTCCTTGAGGCCCATGCCGACGTAGCGTTGCTGGTTGGCGCTCAGCAGGTCCGGCAGGCACATCTCGAGCTCAAGGTTGGCGTCATAGTCGCGCTTGAAGTCGAGCAAGGCGTTGACCAAGGTGCCCCATTTGCCTTTAGTGATGCCAATGGAGAACAGGAACAAAATGGTGAAGTCGGTGGTTTTCTCGACAACGATGCCCTGGCGTCCGAGGTAGGCGGTGAGGACGCAGGCGGGGATGCCGACGTCCAGCAGGTTGCCGTCATCGCCCATGCCGGGGCTCAGCACCGAAACCTTGATCGGGTCGAGCATGCAGTAGCCGTCCTCGATGTCGCCGAAACCGTGCCACACCTCGTTCGGGTGCAGCACCCAGCAGTCCGGCTCGGTTTTCAACAGCACCGGATCGACTTCATGGAAGGGTAACGCCGCGCCATCCACCTGCACTGACGGCGGCTGCCAGCAGGTGAAAAACCACTCATCCTTGCCCAGCATCTCGTGATTCATGCGCGAGATCACCTGGCGGAAGGCGATGGCCTCTTCGATGGATTCGGTGGTGAGGATCTGCCCGCTGGGCGCTTCCATCATTGCCGAGCTGACGTCGCAGGAGGCCATGATCGCGTAGTTGGGCGAGGTCGAGGCGTGCATCATGAACGACTCGTTGAAGCGCCCGTGCGGAATCGGGTTGCGGCCATTGCGCACGTGGATCATCGAGGCCTGGGACAGCGCGGCCAGCAGCTTGTGGGTCGATTGGGTGGCGAACACGGTCGGGCGCGACTCATCGTGATCGTCCGGGCTGCCGTGCATGGCGAAACGGTCCCGATACAGTGGGTTGAACCGCGCATAGCCGTACCAGGCTTCATCGAAATGCAGGCGGTCGACACTCTGGCCCAGCAACGCCTCGACCCGGGTGACGTTGTAGGTCAGGCCGTCGTAAGTGGAGTTGGTAATGATGGCGTGGATCGGCGTCGGGTCGATCCCGTCCTTGACCAGCGGGTTCTCGGCAATGGCGGCTTTCACGCTGGCGGCGCTGAGGGTCTGCGGCAGGATCGGGCCGATGATGCCGTAGCGATTGCGGGTCGGCACCAGGTAGGTCGGAATGGCGCCGGACAAGGTCATCGCGTGCTCGGCGGATTTGTGGCAATTGCGGTCGCACAGCGCAATCTGGTTGCGCGTGACGCTGGCCATGAGAATGACCCGGTTGGACGTCGACGAACCGTTGGTGACGTAATAGGTTCGGTGCGCGCCAAACACCTTGGCGGCGTAACGTTCTCCCTGGCCGATGGGGCCGCTATGATCGAGCAGCGATCCCAGTTCGCCGACCGAAATCGACAGGTCCGAACGCAGCAGATTCTCCCCGAAGAACTCGTAAAACGCGCGACCCGCCGTGCTCTTGAGAAACGCCGTGCCACCGGCATGCCCCGGGGTGTGCCACGAGTATTCATAGGTCCGGGAAAACTTCAGCAACGCGCCGAACATCGGTGGCAGCACCGCCTGCCGGTAGCGTTCGATGGCGGCCAGGATGCGTCCGCTGAGGAAGCGGCTGGTGTCCTCGGGCAGCCAGATGAAGTCGTCGGCGTGCTGCATGACGACCAGCGGAATGCTTGACGCGGTGCTGCGGTCGCTGATCAGGAACACCGGCACCCGGGTGTTGCGTTCGCGCAGGTTGGTCAGCAGTTTGATGCATTTTTCATGACCTTCGCTGTCGTCCATTTCCCAGCTGAGCAACACACATTGAATCGCCGGGTCCGAATGCAGGATCGAGGTGGCGTCGCTCAGGCTTTCCGAGACCAGCACGCTGATCGTGCGTTCTTCCACGTCGCTGATCAACTGATTCAGGGCGCGGCCGAATACAGTTCTTTTATCAGGTGGACTGCTCACCAGCAGCGCGAGCATGCCGAGCAAATGTCTATGTTCCGTCATGATTGAATCTCCAGAGTGGCTGTTTGCAAACGGTTCACCGGCAGCGGCTCGCCCGTGAGGTGTTGAGCGCTGACGGTCTGCGTCGGGACGCTGTTATTGAGCGCTTCGAGGCGGATCAAGCGGTTGTTGACGAAGCCGAACAGCGTGTAACCGAAAATGGTCGCCACGCCGCCAAGCATCAGCGCCTGCTCGCCGGAGCTGTACAACGCCAGATAGCTATAGGCTGCCGCGATCAAGGCAATGATGTTGGTGGCCAGTGCCTTGTTTGGCGGCACGTTGGAGACCTTTTGCATCGTCACCAAGGCCGCCATGGACAGAATGTACGGAACCAGATTGGTGACCACCGCGAGGTTGACCAGAATGTCGAACTGCTTGCTCAAATCGGGGCTGATGGTCAGAAATCCGAGCGCCGTCTGGGCCGCCAGCAGAATCAACATGCCGACAATCGGCGTGCCAGCCTTGTTAGCCTTTGCGAAGATCGGCAGGAAATAACCGGTGTCCGCCGAGCTTTTGAACACCTGGGCGATGGTGAACTGCCAACCCAGCAACGAACCAACGCAGGCCAGCACCATCGCCGCCATCACGATGTCGCCGACCAGGGGGGTGAACATCTTGGCGAACACCAGGCCGAACGGCGCGGTGGAGGAGGCCAGTTCCGGGTTGTCGACGATACCGGCGATGACGTTGGTGGACACGATGTAGATCACGGCCGCGCCGAGGGTGCCACCGAGTACGGCGATCGGCACGTTCTTCTCCGGATTTTCCACCGCGTCGGTGTTGGCGCACGCCGACTCCAGGCCCAGGAATGCCCACAACGTGATCGCCACCGAAGCGCCCGCGGCTTCCAGCCAGCCCATGTTGTGCGGGTTCCAGCCGGCGGCGTAGACACTGCTGTCGAACCAGAACCAGCCGATGGTGGAGACCAGCACCACCGGCGCAATCACACCCCAGACCGTGATCGCCCCGATCCGCCCGGTAATCCGCGCGCCGCCGAAGTTGGCAAAGGTGGTAAGCCATAACAGCGCGATAGTCGCCAGGCCCACCTGCAGCGAACCCAGCTGCACGTCGAACAGCACCTGGATATAACCGACCGCGGTAATACTGATGGCCACGTTGGCGATCAACAGCGAGAGGCCATAGGTGTAGTTGGTCAGGTAGTTACCGGCCTTGCCGAAGGTGTACTCGGCATAGCCGCCCATGCCCCCGGTCTTGCGACTGAGCATGCCGCAGCGTGCAAAGGCATAGGCCAGCGCCAGGGAACCGGTGGCCGTGATCAGCCAGGACAGAATGGAAATACCGCCGACTTCGGCGAGTTTGGTCGGCAACAACACAATGCCTGAGCCCAACATGTTGACGGCCGTCAGCATCGTCAGCTGTCCCACGGTCATTTTCTTTGTGACTGACATTCCATTGCCTCTGTGGATTGCGGTTGGAAGCGTTAGCTATAGCCAAGGTTTGAGATCTCGCAAGAAACGCGCGCAGGACATCGAGAAAACAGGCTATCGCGCACTCAAGGCATTTTGCTGGCCCCGACGTCTCGATATTTTGACCAAAATCAATTTATTTTCAGGTAGTTAGGATCGAATGCAAATGCGGAATGTGTTGATCGCGCTCATGTCGTGCGGGCTGGCGAGTGTTGCTGCCTCCGTCCAGGCCAGGGAGCTGGTAGAGAATGATCGGTATATGTGCAGTTGGGGCGCGGGAACCGCGGCCAAAGCCCAGGAACTCAAACTGTCGGGCGTCTCGCTGTATGCCGCACGGCAGAAGTTGCAGACCTACAGATTCAGCAAGCCATGGATGCGCATGATGGCCATGGGCATTACCGAGCAAACATACGACAGTCAATCGCGGCTCAAGCCGGCGGCAATCAGGCAGGGTTTTTACGATGACTGCGTCCGTTACAAGGTGGCGCGTAAATAGCTGACACCCAGGTGCCTTCAATATCGCCTTCGTCGGCAAGCCGTGCTCCTACAGGTCTGGCGTCAGCCTGTAAGAGCGAGCGGAGCGGCGATCCGGCTGGCCCGGGTAGACGCCTGGGATCAGGCGTCAATGGCCGGAAAATCCACCTCGGTCAGGGCGACGTTGTTGAGATAATTGGTCAGGGTTTGCGACGCCACGTGAGCGATCACTTCAACTATTTTGCCATCGTCGATACCGGCTGCGCGTGCGGCCTGGATCTGCTCGCTGCTCAGGTGACCACGACGTTCGGTGACTTGTCGGGCAAGCGCGGCAAAAGCGTTGAGCTGGCCATGGCGAGCGCTGCGGATGTCTTCCCCGGAAAGCCCGGCCTTGCCGGCAAACAGCGTGTGAGCCGCCAGGCAATAGTCGCAGCCGTTGACCTGAGAAGTGGCGAGGGAAATCGCTTCCTTTTCGGTCGCGCTCAAGGACGTCTTGCCCAAGGCCACGGAGTGTTGCAGGTAGGCTGCCAGCACGGCGGGAGCATGGGCCAGGGTCAGGAAGACATTGGGCAGGAAGCCGATCTTTTTCTGCACGCCTTCGAGCAACGCACGGGTGCTGTCGGTGACCTGTTCAGGGCTCAGTGGGGTAATGCGAGTCATGGTAATACTCCGTAGATAGAAGCGCGGTATGCGCTGGGTACGGGGTCTATGCTATTGCGGGCGGCTGGTTTTTCGGGTGCAAATCGTCGACGATATGCGACTCATCGTCCATAAATGCCCCCCGGGAGTCGCGCCATGGATCGCTTATCCACCTTGCTCGCGCATTTCGGCGTCAGTGCCGGTACTTTCCACAGCGGGAGCTTCTGCGGCACCACGGGCTTCGATGGCAATCAGGCCTGTGGTCATTTGCATCTGCTTCAGGCGGGCGAACTGAGCCTCAGGCTGGCCGATGGACGCGACCTGCAGCTCGACAAGCCGACGCTGATTTTTTGCCCTCGGCCTTACCGCCATCGGTTATTGGCAACGGACACCTCAGACACCCAGCTGGTGTGCGCCTCGCTGACCTTCGATGGCGGCGCCGGCAATGCACTGGCTGCAGCCTTGCCCGATTATCTGGTGCTCGATCTCGATGCAGTGCCGAGCCTGGCTGGCACCCTGGAGTGGTTGTTCAGCGAAGCCTTCGGCGGCATCTGTGGCCGCGAAGCGATGATGGATCGCCTGTTCGAAGTGCTGGTGATCCAGTTACTGCGGCATATTCTGACTGAGCGCGAGCAAAGCCCGGGAATGATGGCCGGCCTCGCCGATCCGCGTCTGGCGCGACCTTTGAGCCTCATGCACGACACGCCGGCCAAAGCCTGGACCGTGGCCGAATTGTCGGCGGCGGCCAACATGTCCAGGGCCAGTTTTGCCGACCATTTCCGTCGGGTGGTGGGACAGACGCCGGTCGATTACCTGGTGAGCTGGCGCATCAGCCTGGCCCAGAAACGCTTGCGCGAAGGCAAGCCGATTGCCGTGATCGCCGATGAAGTCGGCTACGAGAGTCCCTCGGCCCTGGCCCGGGCGTTTCGGCGCAAGACAGGCGTCAGTCCGCGGGAATGGGTGCTGGGTGGGAAACAACGCTAGTCGCGCAGCGGTTGACGTCGAAAGTCTCTCGCCTGCGGGTTTGCTTGTGCCTGTTTTCAGCGCTTCGCCAGGGCAAGAAGCGAAGTGTCGAAGGTCTCCTATACTGGAACGCCTGAGAGTTTCCCTACCCACACCACGAGGAGAACGAACATGGCAATCCGCATTGGCGATGAGGCACCGGACTTTACCGTTGAGAGCACCGAAGGCACGCTCAACTTCCACGAATGGATTGGCGACAAATGGGCCATCCTGTTTTCACACCCGAAGGACTTCACCCCGGTCTGCACCACTGAACTCGGCTATATGGCCGGGCTCAAGCCCGAATTCGACAAGCGCAACACCAAGATTGTCGGACTCAGCGTCGACCCGGTCAGTAACCATCAGACCTGGGCCAAAGACATCGAAGAAACCCAGGGCCACGCAGTCAATTACCCGATGATCGGCGACGAGAATCTGGTGGTCGCCAAGCTCTACGACATGATTCATCCCAACGCCAGTGGCGGCGCACGGACCGCCGTGGACAACGCCACGGTGCGTTCGGTGTTCATCATCGGCCCGGACAAGAAGGTCAAGGCGATGCTGATCTACCCGATGAGCGCCGGGCGCAACTTCGATGAAGTGCTGCGCCTGCTCGATTCCCTGCAACTGAACGCCAAACACACGGTCGCCACGCCGGTGAACTGGCGTCCGGGGGATGACGTGATCATTCCTACGTCGGTGTCCGACGAGGATGCGCGCAAGAAGTACCCGGAAGGCTTCAAGACCGTGAAACCCTACTTGCGCACGGTGGCGCAACCGAAGTAAGCGTCCCTGATGCCGGGCACCCGCTCACACCGCGGGTGCCGGCTTGGCCAGTTCAATCCCGGCGGCACCCAGGCGCTTGAGGATCTCGAACAGCAGGTCGCTTTTGGTGGTGCTGACAATTCTCGGGCTGCCGACATAACCGGTGACGGTCAGCGTGATGCCTTCGGGGGTCAGTTTGCTGAACCGGACCACTGGGGCCGGTTTGTCGAGTATGGTCTCGTGCTCGCAATAGGTGTCGTACAGCAGGTTTTTCACCTGCTCGGGGTCGATGTCCAAAGGGAAGGTGAGTTCGAGTGTCGCCACCCCCTGGGCGCTGCCGCCCAAGGTCACGTTGCGCAGGTTCTGCGAGATCAGCTGCGAGTTCGGGACGATCACGATCGAGCGGTCGCTGAGCTGGATTTCGGTGGCCCTCACGTTGATCCGGCGGATGTCACCTTCGACCCCGCTGATACTGATCAGGTCGCCCACCTTCACCGGCCGCTCGGTCAGCAGGATCAGGCCGGAGACGAAGTTCTTGACGATCTCCTGCAAGCCAAAGCCGATCCCCACTGACAAGGCGCTGACGATCCAGGCCAGGTTGGTCCACTGCACGCCCAGGGATGACAGCGTCAGCAGTATGACCAGGGCATAGCCAATGTTGGCGAACAGCGTGCTGAGCGAGGCCCGCATGCCCGGGTCCATGTCGGTTTTGGGCAGGAGCTCGTTGTCCAGCCAGCGGCGCAGCGATCGAATCAGGTAAACGCCAATCAACAGCGCCAGCACTGCATTGAGCAGGTGGCCCGGGATAATGTTGAGTTTGCGCAGCCCACCGCCGCCGAGCATGGAGAACACATTGGTGATCAGTTGTCCGAGCGTCGTTCCGATACCCCCGACAAGCAGTGTGACCACCGCTAACAGCAGTAGCCCGGCCCGACTGACCCCCGATAGAATGACCTCGATCTGATCCAGTCGGCGATCATCGATGCCCAGCAATTGTTTAAGCGCTTTGCCGCTGGGACTTCTGGGCGAGAACAGGTACTCGCAGGCATCCTTCGCCAGCTGCATCAGCATATAAAAGCCGCAGATGATGAGGAATGACCAGACCAGTTCGTAAGTGATGAACCTCGCCAGGGAAATGTAGCCGCTGAGCAGTGATAACAGGGCGATCAACAAGGCCAGACCGGTGAGGGCATAGAGCAAGCTGGCGAAGGTCGTGCCTCCTTCGGTCGCCTCGCCGCTCGCTACCACTTGTCTTCGGACTTTCCCGGTACGCACCATCAGAAAAATGATAATCAAGATGACCGTCAGCGCGATGACGCCTCGGCCCGCGATCACCAGATCACTGCCCATGCCGGTGGCATTGGCCACCTGGATCATCGTCATCAGCACCAGCAGGGTTGCGGCGAACAGCCGGGGAAAGGGTTCGAGCGCCAGCGCCACCGGATCGGAAATCGCCGGCAGCCGCCAGGAGGGGTGTTGCGTGGCCAACAAGGCGCGGCTCAAGGCGGTAATCAGGACACAGGCATAAACGACTTTTTCGAATTCCTGGGAGAAGGTGGTCAGCATCGGTGTCAGTGGACTTTGCCGCGTACAGACAAAAAACAGTAATTGCAGGGAAAAACCGACGGTCAACACCGTCGCCAGCACCGAGGCCAGTGCGAGGGAACTTCGGCGCAGGCGGCCTTCCGGCATGCGGTGAATGCACAGCCAGGTCAGCCCCCGTTCCGCGAGCCGGCGGCCCAGCGTCCAGGTGACCAGGGCCAGCAACAACAGCACGGTCGTGACCAGGCGCTCACCGGGTTGCCAGGCGGCCTTGAGGACATCTCCCGCCTGTTCGATGAAAAGGCTCAAGCGCTGCCGGTCGTCCGCCTTCGGGTTAAATAGCGGTGACCAATACCCGGGGTTGAGGACGCTTTTGGTACGCAGGGTCAACTCGCTTTCCAGCAGGTTGCGTCGAATGCCAGTGATCTGGGTGAGGAGGTCGGCTGCACTTTGTTTCAGTGCCGTTAGGGTTTTCAGGGTTGAGTCGATTTTGGTTTTCTGCTCGGCGAGCGATGTTCTTTGCGCCGCAATGTCGGATTGCTCGGTAGCAACGTCGTCGAGCGGCGCGGGCCCCAGCACGCCGAGTTGGGCATTGAGTTGAGCCTGCAGGGGCAGCAGCGAAGCCGTCAGGCGATCGACATCAAGGACGAACCCATGAACCAAGTCCTGAGGGCCTTCCAGCTGGTTGTAGTTGTGAACCAGCGAGATCTGCTGCTTGAGGCTGTCCAGGCGAAGTTGCAACGCCTGAAGATCGCTCTGGGAAACTGCAAGGGCTGCGATCCCCGGCCTGGGCGCTGGAGCGTCCGGCAGGTCGGCCGCCGACAGCGTTCCGGGACTCGCCCCGAAAAGCGTGAAAGCGACGAAGAGCATGGCTTTCAATGCTGCGCGCATAAGCGTGATCGACTCTGTTATTAGTCATTCAGCCTATGAGGTTAGGTCATCGCGCCCAGGTTCGAAGGATAGTTTGTCGACTGCATTGACCCTGCTCCCGTCTGACGGGGGCAGGGGCGTCGAGCGACGTTGGCCTGTCAGACGCGTTCGAACAACACGGCAATGCCCTGGCCGCCGCCGATGCACATGGTCGCCAGGGCATAACGCCCTTGGACACGGTGCAGTTCGTGAATGGCCTTGGTGGCGATAATCGCACCAGTGGCGCCTACCGGATGACCCAGGGAGATCCCGGAACCGTTGGGGTTGACCTTCTCCGGATCGAAGCCCAGTTCTTGCGCCACGGCACAGGCCTGGGCGGCGAAGGCCTCGTTCGACTCGATGACATCCAGGTCGGCAACGGTCAGGCCGGCGCGCTTGAGCAGCAACCGGGTGGCGGGAATCGGGCCCAGTCCCATCAGTTCCGGCTCGACACCGGCATGGGCATACCCGACCAGTCGGGCCATGGGCTTGAGGCCTTGCGCTCGGACCATTTCACCGGTGGCCATGATCAGCGCACCGGCGCCGTCATTGAGGCCGGAGGCGTTGCCGGCGGTAACGCTACCGTCTTTTTTGAAGGCCGGTTTCATCTTGGCCAGTTGCTCGGCGTTGACTTCGCCCCGCACGTGTTCGTCGGTGGCGAAGGTCACCGTACCTTTGCGGCTCGCCACTTCGATCGGCACGATCTGCCCGACAAACCGCCCTTCGGCAATCGCCCGGGCCGCACGCTGCTGGCTCAGCAGGGCCAGCTCGTCCTGGGCCTGACGGCTGATGCCATAACGCTCGGCGATGTTTTCCGCGGTGATGCCCATGTGGAAACCGGCAAAGGGGTCTTGCAGCACGCCGAGCATGAAGTCGATGGCTTGCACGTCACCCATGCGTGCGCCCCAGCGTGCCTGAGGCAACAGATAGGCGCCGCGGCTCATGGACTCGACGCCACCGGCCAGCGCCGCTCCGGCATCCCCCAGCATCAGGCTTTGTGCGGCACTGACAATCGCCTGCAAACCGGAACCGCAGAGTCGGTTGACGTTGAAGGCCGGCGTTTCCTTGGGCAGACCGGCATTCATTGCCACGGCCCGGGAAATGTAGGCATCCCGGGCTTCGGTCGGGATCACATGGCCCATGACGGCGTGACCGATGTGCTCGGGCGCCAGGCCCGAACGCTCGATGGCGGCGCGGCAAACGTCGGTCGCCAGCTGGATGGGTGGCACATCCTTGAGCGAGCCGCCAAAACTGCCGATGGCCGAGCGCACGGCGCTGATAACGAAAATGTCGGATGGGTTCATGGTGGTTCTCCTGGATCAGCACCGGATCTTATTAGTTTGGATGCCTTTATAGGAGGGCGAGTCTAGATTCGGCAAAGTGTTGCGCCTATGCCGAAACTGCTCAAAGGCGCTGGTGTTTTTTGCCATTTTAGTTGAGGTTTTCGCGGTCCCTTGTAATTGGATGGACTCGCCCAAGCCGAGGCGTCAATGCGCCACGGTGGCAGTCTAAACAGCCATCGACAGCGAGAGCGAGTCCATACATAGGAGCTGGCTTGCCGGCGAATGCGGTCTGTCAGTCAACATCTCTAGTGGATGTGCCACCGTCTTCGCCGGCAAGCCGGCTCCTACATGGGATCGGTGTCGATCACCGAATTCGTGCTCACCGAAAATCTCCTGTAGGAGCTGGCTTGCCGGCGAATGCGGTCTGTCAGTCAACATCTCTACTGGATGTGCCACCGTCTTCGCCGGCAAGCCGGCTCCTACATGGGATCGGTGTCGATCACCGAATTCGTGCTCACCGAAAATCTCCTGTAGGAGCTGGCTTGCCAGCGAATGCGGTCTGTCAGTCAGCATCTCTAGTGGATGTGCCACCGTCTTCGCCGGCAAGCCGGCTCCTACATGGGATCGGTGTCGATCACCGAATTCGTGCTCACCGAAAGTCTCCTGTAGGAGCTGGCTTGCCAGCGAATGCGTCTGTCAGTCAGCATCTCTACTGGATGTGCCGCCGTCTTCGCCGGCAAGCCGGCTCCTACATGGGATCGGTGTCGTTCACCGAATTCGTGCTCACCGAAAGTCTTCTGTAGGAGCTGGCTTGCCGGCGAATGCGATCTGTCAGTCAACATCTCTACTGGATGTGCCGCCGTCTTCGCCGGCAAGCCGGCTCCTACATGGGATCGGTGTCGATCACCGAATTCGTGCTCACCGAAAGTCTCCTGTAGGAGCTGGCTTGCCAGCGAATGCGTCTGTCAGTCAACATCTCTACTGAATGTGCCACCGTCTTCACCGGCAAGCCGGCTCCTACATGAGGTCGGTGGCGATCACCGTATTCGTGTTCACCGAAAAATCTCCTGTAGGAACTGGCTTGGTGGCGTGTCAGGGAGCTCAAATTTACCGGGCGATCCGCACAGTCGATCAACAGTTGAATGACTATTTTTCAATGAATCGGGGGCGGGATTTAGGCTGGCGACCGGCGGCTCCCGGTGAGGGGGATTGAGGCCATCACGTTAGGAAGCAAGGGCGTTGGCTACGCTGACAACTTGATGGCAAGATTTGTAATCTCCATGGCTTCAACCCTCTGCGATGGAATCGAGTGGAGGCCATTCACACCGCTCAAGGAGGTGCGCCATGTCCCAGCCAATCAGGTCCGGCCTGGCCAGTTTGATGAACTCGGTGCTTCAGTCACTGGGCGTCAGCGATAACGCGGCAAGCATCGTATTGCCACGCTGCAAGCAGGTGGTGTTGTGTCTGGTTGACGGGCTGGGCGCTCAGCTTCTGGACCGTTATGCCCACAGAGCTCCGTATCTACACTCACAGGCAAACAGGGGGGAGGGGCAAGTACTGCGTTCGGGCTTCCCGTCAACGACGGCTGCCAGTCTGGCTTCGCTGGCAACTGCAGAAGACAGCGGTAGTCATGGTATCGTCGGTGCGGCTTTCAATGTCGAGGGGTGGCAGTTCAATCCACTTTCCTGGCAGCTCTTCGACCCGCGCAACGGTCAACTTGAAGCAACAGCTGGATGTACCGAAAAGATCGTTGCCAGCCAGTCGGCCTGGGTGAAGGCGGCCTCCGATGGCTTGTCGATCAACGCGTTTCTGCCTGCCGCCATAGCAGGTTCAGCCTTTACCCGGACCGTGTTCAATGGGGCCAACGTCACTGCGTTCACTGATCCCGACGATCTGCTTGCACACTTTCGGTCTGTGTCAGGGGGCAATGATCGACAACTGTCGTACGTTTATTTCGGTGAACTCGACCTGTGTGGCCATTTGCATGGCCCGGGATCTGCGAAGTGGCAGGACACGCTCGAAGATATCGATCAACGCATCCGCGGTCTGCGAGATCAAATGGAGCCGGATGCGCTGCTGATAGTGACTGCTGACCATGGCATGACCACGATCGATGATGCCAGGACGCTTGATTTTGACTTGATGCCGGACTTGCAACGAGGGGTAGCCAGTATCTGTGGTGATATTCGGGCGCGGCATGTTTATCTTCAAGACCCCATGGATCCCGACGTGGTAAAGCGCTGGCGGGACATTCTCACAGGCTACTTTGAAGTGCTCACGCGAAAACAGGCTTTGGACCTTGGCCTGTTCGGCAAAAACGTAACGGAAGCAGCGTGCAGGCGCATCGGAGATGTTTTGGTCATCGCCGGGGACGGTGCCGGATTGGTTCGTTCAATCCGTGAGCCCTTTCAGACATCCTGGAAGGGGCACCATGGAGCGCTGTCGGATGAAGAGCAACTTGTACCCTTGATTATCGGAACCGGGGGATAAGCGTCGCAAAAGCGCCTTGATGAACCCAGTTCAATGTCCGATGACCCGCACGCCGTATGTCGGAATCGAGGAACGGCGCCTGATGAAAAAACTTCCAACGACAGTCACAGTCCGGGAGTTTGACCATGAATGATGATCAGAAAGCGCAGGCCCTGCATGCCTGGTATCAGCTTCTGAGAGAGCCGCAGATCCGCATGGATGCCGAAGAGCAGTACGACGAGTTGCTCAAGGCCGCTGATGAGATGGAGCGCAACGGCCTCATCAGTGGCGGTGAGTGGCGCGATCTGGTGCGAAAGGCGGGGGTTGCCTTTAGTAATGCGACCGAAGGGCTAGGGCGTGGCACCTGAGAGTCAAGGCTTGGTGCGACGATGTTGGTGTTTGAGCTGGCGCCTTCGCGAGCAGGCTCGCTAATGTCGTTCGGCCTGCTGGGCAAACCATTGCATGATCGGCGCGCACGCCGGGTGCGAAGCTGCTGAAGGTTGCAGGTTCAATGCGTAGATTCCGCGGGTTTTCAAGGGTGGACCGAAGGGTATGACCAGCACACCCCGTTCGATGGATTCGACCGCCAGGGTCAAGTCGGTCATGGCCACCCCTAATCCTCGCGCTGCGGCATCGAGTGCCAGCTCATCGAGGTTGAAGGGGATGTGTCGGTAATCCTCCAGCGCCTTGCCGCCATTGGCTGACAACCATTGGCCCCAGTCATGCTTGTCCGCCGAACGATGCAGCAGCGCGAAACCCGCCAGATCTTCCACCGACTGCAACGGCCGGGCCGGGCTGTCCAGGCAAGGGGCGCACACCGGTACCAGGGCTTCCTCGAACAGGGTCAGGCAATCCGCATCAGTGGAGGGCTGCGGCAGATAGAGAATGTAGGCATCGCTATCGATCGCCGGCTCTACCATTTCAGTCGCCACGGTTTCGATCACCAGCGAAACGTCCGGGTGACTTCGATAGAACTCGCTCAACTTCGGCAGTAACCATCGCACCGCCAGCGACACATGCATGCGGATGCGGAAAGGGCGTTGCTGCGGTGCAAGCCGATCCTCCAGTGATTTCAGTTGCGCCAGGATAGTGCGCGCGGTCGCCAACACCTGTTCGCCTTCCGATGTCAGTCGGACATGGCGGCTATTCCTCACGAACATCGGTAAGTCGAAATGACTCTCCAGTTGCTGGATTTTTCGGCTCACTGCGCTTTGGGTCAGGCACAGCGTCTGCGCAGCCTGGGTGAAGCTACCGGTGTCGGCGACTTCGACCAATGCCTGCAAGGCCTGGAGCGAAGCAACGTGGCGAATTTTATCCATGCGTTTTATGAATGGCTCGATGATTTTATAACGTTGGTTGTATTGCCAAAGGCCCTTTAGATTCTAGCTCTAGCTGCCGCCAACTCAAACCAATGATGCAAATGTTGCATGAGATTGTGCTTTGAGCAGAGACGGCTCGCGCAATGACGGTCGAATGAGGTGACGCATGGAAAATAGATGTGGCTGGATCGCACAAGCCGGAGATTCTTCGGCACGCACGCGACTGAGCGGTACCCAAAAGGCCGACTGGCTGATTATCGGTGCCGGCATCACCGGCCTGTGTGCCGCTCATTCGCTGGCAGAAATGCACCCTCAGGCACGCATCGTGGTCGTCGACCGGCAGCGCGCAGCGCAGGGGGCTTCGGCGCGTAACTCAGGCTTCGTGGTGGGTCATGAACATCCTACCGATAGCGAGCTGATCGGCTGTCGGGGTTTTGCTGATTATGCAGTGGATACCGAGATTTCCCGGGTCGCCAACGAGGAAGTACGCCAGCGCATTGTCCGACATGGCATCAAGTGCGATTTTCGCGATTCGGGTTATTACTTCGCCGTCAGCGATCCAGGCAAACTGACCCAGGTCGAGGCCAAGCTGCAAACCCTGCATGCCGTCGGCGCATCTGCGCAGTTCCTGCACGGTGAAGCACTGAGCAAAAAGCTCGGAACCCCGCATTATCAGGCCGCGATCTGGTGTGGCAATGGCAACGCACTGCTGCAACCGGCGAAGTATGTGAGGGGTTTGCTCGATACGCTGCCGGAGACCGTTACCCTCTACGAAGACACTGATATCAGCGGGCTGGAGCGTCTGGGTAATGGAAATCTGCGCGCCAACGCTCTCAACGCGAGCATTGAAGCCCAGCAGGTACTTGTCTGCCTGAACGCGTTCATCCCCCGCGCCGGGATCGCAGACAGCGGCACCTTCGCGATGGAGCTCAGCGCCAGCCTCACGCGGCCCCTCAGTGACGAAGAGTTCAGCGCCATGGGCGCTGTCGAACCCTGGGGCGTGCTCTCTACCCGGCCACTCGGAGCCACGGTGCGCCTGACGCCGGACCGTCGGGTGATGATCCGCAACACCGCGGAATTCCGTTCCCGGGACTTGTCCGGCGGTGAACTCGAGCAGCGTCGCAAACACCATGTGCTCGGCTTGCAACGACGTTTTCCATGGCTGGACGAGCAGGACATTCAATACACCTGGACCGGCCACCTGAGCGCCTCACGCTCCGGTCAGCCTTACTTTGCCAAGGTCGAAGCGGGCGTTTTCGCCGTGGCCGGCTGCAACGGTTCGGGCGTAGCGCGCGGAACCCTGTGGGGACGCCTGCTCGCCGAACTGGCCTCGGGCGTCAGCTCGCCGATCCTGACATCGGTCATGCACAGGGCTCAACCGGGCTGGTTGCCGCCGCGGCCCTTGCTCGATATCGGTGCCATGCTGCGAATGCGCGTGGAGGCGGTCAGGGCCCGGACAGAAGTCTAGAAACCCGGCAATCGCAAAACAATAAAAGCTCATCAACAACCAGGTGATTGAACATGCGCGTCAATAATATTCCGCTGATGGTCGTGCTGACGACGTTGTCGGCAGCCAGCTACGCCGACGAAGTCGTCAACATCTCGAACTGGAACGGCTACATCGCCGACGACAGCCTGACCACGTTCACCAGGGAAACGGGAATCAAGGCCACCTACGACATTCACGACAGCAACGAAGTGCTGGAATCGAAACTGATGACCGGCAACACCGGCTACGACGTGGTGAGCCCTTCGAACCATTTCCTGTCCCGGTTGATCAAGGCCGGGGCCGTGCAAAAGCTTGATAAAAACCAGCTGCCCAACTGGAAGAACCTTGATCCGGCACTGATGAAAAAACTCGAGGTCAATGATCCGGGCAACCAGTATGGCTATCCCTACATGTGGGGGACCGCGGGAATCGGCTACAACGTCGAGAAGATCAAGGCGATCTTCGGCAACACCGATGTCACCCGCTCCTGGAATCTGTTTTTCGATGAAAACAACATCAAGAAGTTGAGCCAGTGTGGTGTGGCGATTATCGATAACCCCACGCAGGTCCTGCCGATCACCCTCAATTACCTGGGCCTGCCGCCTCACAGTCACGAACCCGCAGACTACAAGAAAGCCGAACAGGCACTACTGAAAATAAGACCCTACGTGCAGTATTTCCACGCCTCCAAATACATCAGCGACCTGGCGAACGGCAACGTCTGCGCGGTGATCGGTTTCAATGGGGACGTGGTGCAAGCGGCGGCCAGCGCCAGGGAAGCCAACAACGGCATCGACATCGCCTACTCGATCCCTGACGAAGGATCGACCCTGTGGTTCGACATGGTAGTGATGCCCAGGAGCGCACCGCACGAGAAGAATGGCTACGCCTACATGAATTACCTGCTGACACCGCAAGTCATTGCCAACATCAGCAACAGCGTGCATTACGCCAACCCCAACCTGGCGGCGGATCAGTATGTGGTTCCGGCCGTGAAGCAGGACCTGGCGATCTACCCGCCGAGCAGTGTGCTGGACAAGTTGTTTACTGTGGAGGAATTGCCTGCGGCCATCGCACGGTTGAGTACCCGGTTGTGGACCAGGCTGAAAACCAACACCTGACTGAGCGACAGGGTAGAAAACGCCCGCCAGAAAAACCGGTAGCGGGCATTCGGGAAGTGCCGGATCAGCAAGGAGAGAGCGCTGGCCGGGGAAAGGAGTCGAGCGTCGGCTCACCCAGTGCCCGCTACCCGTGAGGTTGCCGAGATGCGGCTCGGTCAACCCAGGCAGGGGCGTCCTGCGCGAGCCGGGTTCATGCCACTGGAATCAACGGGTCGGCCGCGGCCAGGGCCGTCGCACGGTCGGCTGCCGGCGGATAGATCCACTGGGTGTTGATCTGGGTCTTGAGCGCCTTGGCTTCCTGCTTGACCAGTTTCAATTGACGATCCCAGCCTTCAGTGAATACCGCGCCCCAGGCGCCTAGGTCCAGGCACGTCACGTACTTGGGCTGGCTGTAGGTCATCGGCGCGACGCCAAGCAGGTCGGCCGCCACGTTGTTGCCGGCGTAACGGCCCAGGCAAATGGCATGCTGGCAGGACATTGCCGCGAAATTCCCCACCGTGTCGGTGGCGGCATACGCGACATCACCCGCGGCGAAAATGTCGGCGTGTCCCAGCACCTTCAAGTGACCATCGACGTGCAAGCGACCTTGAGCATCCCGGGTTCCGGCGATTTGCTCGGTCAATGGACTGGCGCGAAACCCGACCGTCCAGATAACGGTACTCGACTCGATACGCTGCCCGTCGGCGAGCGTGACGCCACTGGCATCCACCGAGGCGACTGTCGCATTGAGTACCCATTCGATGCCCAGGTGTTCGCAAGCTTCGATGATGGCGGGACGAATACCGTCGCCCATCGACGCGGCGATTTGCGGTCCGCGGTCCACGACAATGACCCGGATATCTGCATCGTCACCCAGGGCAGCACGCAGGCGGGCTGGCATTTCAGTGGCCGTTTCGATACCGGTAAAGCCACCACCCGCCACCACCACGGTGTTGCGGGCGGCGCTGGCAGGCAGGTTCTTCAGCGACTTGATGTGGGCTTCGAGTCGCGACGCCGTTTCAATCGAATCGACGTCGAATGCGTGCTCGATCATGCCTTCAAGGTCTGGACGAATGAGACGACTGCCGGCGGCCAGGACCAGTCGGTCAAACGTCAACTGGCCTTGCGTGCCGTGCACGTCGCTGTAGGTAACCTGTCTGGCCTGCACATCGATCTCGTCGGCCGAGCCTTGTACGAATTTCACCCCCACCGAGTCGAACAACGCGCCAAGCGGCGCCATCATCCTGTGCACTTCCGGCTCGTAGAACCGAGGGCGGATTCTCAACTCCGCCTGGGGGGCCAGGACGGTGATCCGGACGTCATTGCGATCATGTTGGTCCAGCAGACGGGCCGCGCTCAAGGCACTCCAAACGCCACCGAATCCTGCACCAACAATCAAAATGTGCTGTGTCATGGTTTTTTTTCCAGAAGACAAAGTCGCAACGATGAGCGATGACCCATCGGACGCATTCAAGGATGTTTCGCGCCGGGAAAAGTGGTCGAGCCATCTACCCCGGCGCGGCTGGGTAACGGTGATAAATCCTAAAAGCAATGACTGTCATCCGACAGGACAAAAAACCCTGAATTAACGCCACAACCTGGTGAAAGCAATGAAGTGCCTACCCGAAAGGAGTTCGTGGCGTCGCAGACAAGTTGGCTCAGGTATACGCCAACAGTCGACCGCAGAAGATCACGGCAACCCATAACGCTATCGAAAACAACGCCTGGATCTTTGCGATGCCAGGTGTCGCAACGGCAGTGTTCCAGCGGTCGACGGAGCGGTACACACCGACGTGGAACAGGACGGCGTTGACGCCTGCCGTTGCGATAAGGCACAGCTTCAGGATGAAGACGCCGTTGGAGGCGAAATCATGGGGGTGAGCTGAAAACATCATCACCCCGGCAGGCACGACCAACAGCAGGGCCGCAATCGACCAGGTCAGGAGGTGGCGCGCCAGGGCTGTCACCTCAATGTTTTTCGACAGCCCGAGCACCCGCAGATCGAACATCAGGACAGCGCCGAACAGCACCGAGAAACCGAGGATGTGAACCACCTCGACCATCGGATACAGCCACAGGTCGCCGCGCATGGCCGCCCCAAGCGCCGAGTCATTCAACCAGTCCAGCCAGCTGTCCGGCGCCGTTCCGACGCTGCTATCGACAGCCTGCATCAGCGCAGCTCCGTGGTCTTGGTGCCGATCGTGATGCGTTCGGCGCGCAATTCTTCAGGGTTGGTGCGATTCTGATAGCCGACCACGGTGGCCGTGTTGCCCACGCTCAGCATCTCCCGGGTAAGGCCGCGATTCTCCATGCGCGAGGGCGGTGCCAGGACGACGGTCCAGGTCTTGTCCGCTGTCTTGAGACGCACGAAACCGTGGGGATGGGAGTAGCCGGATTCTTCGATCGTGCCGTTCAGTTCCAGGGGTGTGTTGGAGTCGTATTCGCTCCAGCCGTGATGGGCGAACGCTGCAGTAGTGGCCAGTAAGAGCGACAATCCAATGCTGCCGAGCAAACCTTTCATGACAAGTTTCCTGTTGCAGTTTATTGATAACATTGACTCCCGACCCACTCGGTCAGGGTTCAGCGCAGATGGTTTTTGAGAATAACTCGGCATTGTTCAGCGCTGTAGCGCGCCATCGGGGATAAGTGTTTCTGAAAAAGAAGAAGTTTGAATATCAATAAGTTGCCAGTCGGTAACTACCTCGCGCCTTTACATCAAGCCATTCAATAGCCAGCCAGCGGCCCCGCTTGCGATTACCACCAGCCACGGTGGCAGTTTCCAGAACATCAGCGCCACCAGGGCGACCAACGCCAGAGCGAAGTCTTGCACCTGGAAAATGGCGCTGGTCCAGACCGGCTGATACAGCGCGGCCAGCAGCAGGCCGACCACCGCCGCATTCACCCCGGCCAGTGCAGCCTGGGTGCGTAAGCTGCGACGCAAGCGCTCCCAGAAAGGCAAGACGCCCATGATCAACAGGAAGGCCGGCGCGAAGATCGCCAACAGGCAGATCACGCCGCCGACCCAGCCTGAAGGCGCGAGGTTCATCGATGCGCCCAGGAAGGCAGCGAAGGTGAACAAGGGGCCCGGCACTGCCTGAGCGGCGCCATACCCGGCGAGGAAGGCATCATTGCCGACCCAACCGGTGGGCACCACCTCGGCTTGCAGCAGCGGCAACACGACGTGCCCGCCGCCGAATACCAGTGATCCGGCACGGTAGAAGGCGTCCACCATCGCCACGGTTTGATTGGGCAGCCCCTGGGCCAGGAGCGGCAGGCCCACCAGCAATGCCAGGAACAGCGCCAGCCAGATCGCCCCGGTCCGGCGTCTGATCGTGATCGGCAGCGGGTCGTGACCGGCACTCTGTCCGGGCTTGAACAGAAGGAGGCCAGCGACGGCCGCGGCAGCAATCACGCTGACGTGGCCCCAGGCAGACGGTTCGAGCAGGGCGACGCACGCCGCAATCGCCATGAGGGTGACTCGCGGCACGTCCGTGCACAGGTTTCGCGCCATGCCCCATACCGCTTGCGCGACCACCGCGACGGCCACCACCTTCAGGCCATGCAGCGCGCCGGGGGAAATGGCGGTGCCATATCGGGAAATGCCCAGTGCGAACAGGATCAGGGCCATCGCCGAAGGCAGCGTAAAGCCGGCCCAGGCCGCCAGCGCGCCGCCGTATCCCGCCCGGAACATACCCAGCGCGATGCCGACCTGACTGCTCGCCGGCCCCGGCAGGAATTGGCAGAGCGCGACCAGGTCCGCGTAACTGCTTTCGCTCAGCCAGCGCCGACGTGTGACGAACTCATCGCGAAAGTAGCCCAGGTGCGCAATCGGGCCGCCGAAGGAGGTCAGCCCGAGGCGCAGGAAGATCAAAAACACCGACCACGCACTGCTGCGGTCATCGGCACGAGCGTTGGTCATGTAGTCGCCTTCCTGGTGAACGGATCCGGTTCAATCATCCAACGATGATGACAAGATTAGATGACTGTAAAAGGCGCCCTCTTTCGAAGCGACTCATCCTTATATGCCATCGTCCTGAGCATGGCCTACGCTTATCCGCAGGCCAGGCTTCATTGAGCAGAGACGGTGCCCTGATCGATGTTCAGCCGGCGACTATAAAAACAATGCAATCGGGAGACAACTCATGTCCGCTTTGTTCCATCGATTCAATCGTTACCTTGCAGCCGGCATCACTGCTGCGGCCCTTGCAGCACCGGCTTTCGCGCTGGATACCGTCAAGTTCATGGCCCCGGGTTCCGTGGGTGGTGGTTATGACCAGACCGCACGGGTATTGGGCAAAGCCCTGGTCGAGGCCAAAGCGGCGAAATCCACCACCTTCGAAAACAAGGGCGGAGCAGGAGGGACCCTGGGATTGGCGCAATTTGCCAACAGTACCAAGGGCGACCCGAATGCGCTGCTGGTCGTGGGCGCGATCATGGTGACGGCCATTGAACAGAACAAGCCGCAAATCACCTTGAAGGATGTGACGCCGATTGCCCGGCTGTTCACCGAATACAATGTGCTTGCGGTACGCAAGGAATCCGAATTCAAGACCCTGGAAGACTTGCTCAAGGCCTTCAAAGAGAAGCCGACCAGTATCTCCTGGGGCGGTGGTTCCAAGGGGTCGATCGATCACATCGGGATTGCCGAGCTGGCGGGCAAAATGGGGGTGCCGGTCAACAAGGTGAATTACGTCGCCTTTGCCGGTGGCGGTGAAGTCGTTGCCCAGGCCTTGGGCGGTCAGATCAAGGTGATCACCGGGGGGTATGCCGAACTTGGCCAGTACATCAGGAACGGCCAGTTCCGGGTGCTGGCCATCGGCGCGCCCGAGCGTGTGGCCGGCATCGATGCACCGACGCTCAAGGAGAGTGGTTACGACGTGACGATCGGCAACTGGCGTGGGGTTTACGGCGCCGCAGGCCTCACGCCCGAGCAGCGCAAAGAAGTGACCGACGCGGTCGTTGCCGCCAGCAACAGCAACGTCTGGAAAGAAAATATCGAAACCAACAAATGGTCTCCCAACGTCTTGACTGGCGATGAGTTCGGCAAATTCGTCGACGACGAGCACGTGCGGCTGCGTGCGATGCTGGTCGAGGTCGGGCTGGTTGCGAAATGACTCAGCCCCGCGGAATTGTGCCGACGCAACTGGCGATTGGCCTCGGCGTGATTGCCATCAGCGCGGTGCTCGCGTTCGGCGCGTATCGGTTTCCCCCCGAGATGGGGTTCGTCATCCTCGGGGCGCACGTCTATCCCTTTGCCGTAGCGGCATTTCTCGGCGCCGTGGGCCTGTTGCTGAGTTATCAGGCGATCACGGGCGGCTTTCGCGAACTGGCCGACCACACCGACGGGACGGCAGGCGTCGTACCGGACGGAAAAGCCGGTGCGGCCTGGGTCACGGCGGGTCTTCTGGGGGTGGCCTTGCTCATCAACTTCATCGGGTTCGTGTTGGCGGCCGCGTTGTTGTTTGCCTGTTCGGCACGGGGTTTCGGCAGCCGCCGTCCGGTGCGCGATCTCGCCATCGGCATGGCCCTGACGCTGCCGATTTACTGGTTGTTCAACGCCGGCCTGGGGGTTTCCCTGCCGCCCCTGGTCAACGCCTGGATCTGAACCGGGCCGAAGGAGATCGATACGGTGGACATTCTCGCAAGCCTGGCGATGGGATTTTCCTCGGCACTGACGCCGATCAATTTGATGTATGGGTTTATCGGCTGTCTGTTGGGTACTGCAATTGGAGTCCTGCCGGGGATCGGGCCGGCACTGACGGTGGCGCTGCTGCTGCCGATCACCGCCAAGGTCGATCCCACGGGGGCGCTGATCATGTTTGCCGGTATTTATTACGGCGCCCAGTTCGGTGGCTCGACCACCTCCATCCTGCTCAATACCCCGGGTGAATCGTCGTCCATGGTCACCGCCCTGGAAGGCAATCTCATGGCCCGCAACGGTCGAGCGGGACCAGCCTTGGCCACGGCGGCGATCGGCTCCTTCGTGGCCGGCACCATCGCGACGATAATGCTGACCCTGTTTGCCCCGCTTGTGGCCAAACTCGCGCTCAAGTTCGGTCCCGCGGAGTATTTCGCGATTCTGGTGCTGTCCTTCACGACAGTGTCTGCGGTGCTGGGGGCGTCGATGCTGCGAGGCTTTGCCTCATTGGGGATCGGTCTGACTGTAGGCTTGATCGGCCTGGACTCGACCTCGGGCATTGCCCGGTACACCCTGGGAGTGCCGGAGCTGGTGGATGGCATCGAGGTGGTGCTCGTGGCGGTCGGGTTGTTTGCCGTGGGGGAGGCCTTGTACAGCCTGCTCTATCAAAAAGAAGAAGCAACCGGCCGGCACCGCTTGACCTCGTTGTGGATGACCCGCTCCGACTGGAAGCGCTCGGTGCCCGCCTGGCTGCGGGGCACGCTGATCGGTTTTCCCTTCGGTTCGATCCCGGCCGGTGGTGCCGAGATTCCGACCTTCCTGTCCTATTCGACCGAACGCAAACTCAGCAAATACCCGAAGGAATTCGCCGCCAGCAAGGGTGAGGGCGCCATCGAGGGCGTCGCCGGCCCAGAAGCCGCCAATAACGCGAGCGCCACCGGTTCTCTGGTGCCGCTGCTGACGCTCGGCATTCCGACCTCCGCCACCGCGGCGATCCTGTTGGCCGCGTTCCAGAACTACAACCTGCAACCTGGGCCGATGCTCTTCGAAACTTCGGGGGACCTGGTCTGGACCCTGGTGGCCTCGCTCTACATCGGCAACGTCATCCTGTTGGTGTTGAACCTGCCGCTGGTGGGCCTCTGGGTGAAGCTGCTACAGATCCCCCGGCCGTACCTGAACGCCGGCATTCTGGTGTTCGCCTCCATCGGTGTGTACGGCATGCGCCACTCTTCCTTCGATCTGTTGCTGATGCTTGCGATCGGGTGGGGCGGGGTCCTGATGCGGCGTTTCGACTTCCCCGTCGCCCCCGTGATCGTCGGCATGCTTCTAGGGCCTATGGCTGAAAAGCAACTGCGTAACGCCTTGTCCATCAGCGAGGGGGACTGGACGGTGTTTTTGACCCAGCCGATATCGGCGGCATTCCTGGCGCTGACCTTGCTGGTCTTGTTGGTCCCTCATTTGCTGCATGCGCGGGGTATCAAGTTGCATGAAGATGATTGAGACGCCAGTGGGGCAGGGAGTTTGCGGTCAGGCCTTGACCCAGCGCTGACGGCTCCAGCTGCTCAATGTGTCGACGGCGAATACCAGTATCAGCATGGCCAGGATCACCGTGCTGGCTTGAGCTTCCTGGAACAGGCTGAGACTGACATAGAGCATTTGCCCCAAGCCCCCGGCACCGACGAAGCCAAGCACGCTGGCCATGCGGATATTGTTTTCCCAGCGGTACAGGATGTAGGCCAGCAGCTGCGGCAACAGGTTGGGCAGGGTGCCATAACAGAACGCCCACACGGCATTTCCGCCCTGCAGGCGGATGGCTTCGGCGGGCTGCGGCGGGGTGTTTTCCAGCGCTTCGGCGAACAGTCGGCCGAGCACGCCAGTGGTGTGCAGGGCCAATGCCAGGGTGCCGGCATTGGGCCCGAGGCCGGCGGCAAGCACCATCAACGCGGCCCACACCAGTTCCGGCACCGCGCGCAGGGCGTTGAGCACCAGGCGCGACGCACTCTGCAAGGGCCAGCCAAAGCGCCCGGCCGCGGGCAATGCCAATATCAGACCGAAGGCCGCCGCGAGCAGGGTGCCCAGGGCTGACATGGCAATGGTTTCCAGGGCGCCATGGCTGATGGCTTGCAGATGGCCCGGGCTCAGGTCCGGACTGAGGAAACGCTGCGCATAAGCGCCCATCCGGTGCAGGTTGTCGCTGCCGCCAAGCTCGCCGAGGTCGATGCCCAGGTAGACGAACGAAGCAACGACCGCTGCGCCGATGCACAGCAGCAGGACGAGGTTCAACAGGCGATTCATGTCAGCCTCCAGCGCAGCAGGCGGCTGAGTTGATCGGCGAGCAGCACCAGGACGAGGAACGTCAGCAACAGGCTGGCCACCTCACCGCCGGCGAACATGCGCAACGACAGGTCCATTTGCTGGCCCAGGCCGCCGGCCCCGACGAAACCCATCACCACCGAGGCGCGGATGGCGCATTCCCAGCGGTACACGGTGTACGACAGCAACTCCGCAGCGACATTGGGCAGGATCCCGTAGCTAAAGGCCGCCAGCCGACCGCTGCCGGACTGCAGCAGCGCGTGGGCCGGGCGTTGGTCGACCGATTCGAAAATCTCCGCATAGACCTTGCCCAACATGCCGCTGTAGGTAATGGCAATGGCCAGCACCCCGGCCGTCGGGCCCAGGCCGACGGCGCGCACGAACAGCAGGGCCCAGACGATTTCCGGCACGCTGCGCAGGAAGATCAGCAAGCCGCGCACCGGCCAGCGCAGCAGTTGGCCCCAGAAACCCGGGTGGCCGGCACGGGCGGCAGCGGACAGCGACAGGGCACGACTGGCCAGCAGGCTGGCGGGGATTGCCAACACCAACGCCAGCGCCATGCCGGCCGTGGCGATGGCCAGGGTTTGCAGGGTGGCTTGCAACAACAGCTCGATAAACGCCTCGTCATGGGCGGGCGGCCAGAAGGCTGAAACAAACTTGCCGATCTCGCTCTGGCTGTCACTGGCTACCAGTACGCCCAGGTCCAACTCGCTGAAGTGGATGCCCGGCCACAGCAGGACCAGCGCCAGCAGCGTGAGAAGCAGGCGGGGGCGGGTGGCGGGATCTCGGGTATCGCGGCTCAGCATCG
>Ga0213829_1000434_pt1 | contig 40235 bp, 35 predicted proteins | sample MC6MC0896MG_FD_180665 | JGI IMG/M metagenome (GOLD analysis project Ga0213829, IMG submission 180665) | Enriched soil aggregate microbial communities from Iowa State University, Ames, United States - MC6-MC0896-MG | ecosystem: Environmental > Terrestrial > Soil > Unclassified | place: USA: Iowa... | reverse complement strand
GGAAGAAGTTGTCGTTATGGCCTACGGCCAAAAGCAGCGCAAATTGAGTGTGACGGGTTCGGTCTCCAGTATTCAGACCAAAGAGCTTAAGCAAAGCCCTGTAGCTAATCTGACCAATGCCCTGGCGGGCCGGATGCCTGGTCTGATCACTGCACAGCGCTCGGGAAGGCCGGGATCCGATGGTGCAAGCCTGTATATCCGCGGGATCAGCACCTATGCCGGCAGTACCAGTCCTTTAGTCGTTATCGATGGGCTTCCACGTGGTGATGCCAATTTTGGGGATATTGATCCCAATGAGATCGAATCCGTTTCTATTCTCAAAGATGCCTCCTCCACGGCATTATATGGTATCCAAGGCGCCAATGGAATTATACTGATCACAACAAAAAGAGGCCAGGAATCTGCCCCCAAAATTTCAGCAAACCTACAATATGCTGTGCAGGAGCCTTCTCGACGCACCCGATTTTTGGATAGCTATACTTCCGCACAATTGCAGAATGAGGCCGCAGCAAATGACCACGTTGACCCCATTTATACTCCTCAGCAGCTTGAATATTATAAAATTCAGTCCAAACCAGCCCTTTATCCCAATGTGGACTGGTATGGGGAAATGATCAAAAAATATACCCCACAGAAACAGGCCAATGTTAATATTTCCGGAGGGACGAAATTTGTCCGCTACTTTGTTTCTGGATCCTACCTCAGACAGGAACCCAATTATAAACATGCAGATGCCAATGTCTATGGCGTCAAGTATAAATATGACCGTTATAATTTCAGATCCAATATTGACATCAATTTAACCCCGGCATTGGATATTCAACTGGATCTTGCCTCACGCCTGGAAAATAGAACCGGCCCGATCAACGACCATGGGGATAATAATTTTTTTATGATCCTGCTCTCTCAGATCGGTAATGGTGTGACCCCTATCTTCAATCCGGATGGTTCCATCGCCATGGGCTCATTACCAAATGAGTATGGAAATCCCTATGCCATCATTACACAAAATGGTTATTTTGATGATTTCTGGAACAGTACCAATGGAAATGTAGCCGTCACCCGAAAGCTTGATTTTATCACCAAAGGGTTGAAGGTCCGTGGGCTATTTTCTTTTGAGAATTATGGCAATATTGCTTTTTCTCAAAATCAGGAGTATGATTCCTTTCGATATACAGAAAATTTAGAGACCGGGGCTCCCATCTATACCCGTTATTCTACCAAAAACAATGTCAGCAAATCCGGTGGTGCTTCAGGACAACGTTACTATTATTACGACCTTAAATTCCTGTACGATCGGACATTTGGACAAAATCATCATGTTGACGGAATCTTCCTATTTAATCGCTATTACCGATCGCAGCTTGGTGATCTTCCCAAAGTCTACGAGGGATTTGTCCTGCATACAGCCTACAATTACAAAAGCAAGTATTTTGTGGAGTTTAATGCAGGTTACAATGGCTCCGAAAACTTTCCTCCAGGCAAACGATATGGATTCTTTCCAGCCCTTTCGGGTGCATGGGTGATTTCCAATGAGGATTTTTACAGCAAGGAGAGCAAAGTTAATTTATTAAAACTACGGTTTTCGCACGGTTATGTTGGCAATGATCAGATCGGAGGAGCCAACAGATGGTTGTTTATTTCGGACTATCGGCCGAGTGGTGGATATGTCTTTGGCAATACGCCCAACTGGCGTGATGGCTATATCGAGAACCGTGTCGGCAACAGTGAGATCACCTGGGAGAAGGCCGCGAAGACAAACCTGGGTATTGAAACCGCATTTTTCAAAAACAGTATCAAGCTGAATGTGGATATTTTCAATGAAACCCGCTCCAATATCCTGACCTCGGCATTGACCATTCCCGATTATCTGGGGATCACAGCCAGTATCAACAGAAATAGAGGAAAAGTACAGAACCGGGGAATTGAAGCCGAATTGTTGACCAATCACAACCTCGGTCCGATCCGTGCATTTTCGCGTCTGCTCTATACCTATACAAAGAATAAAATACTGGATATGGATGAGCCGGTACTCAAATATGGCCACCAGAGCAGTGTCGGCCTACCGATCGGCTACGCCTTGGGTTATGAGGCCATGGGCCTGTTCCAGACCAAAGAAGAGATTGCAAACAGTCCGAAACAGTCCTTCTCCAGTGCTCTTATTCCCGGAGACATTCGCTATCGCGATATCAATGGCGATGAGCGCATCGATGAAGCCGACCGCGTAATGATCCCTACCTTAAATATTCCGACGAATGTCCTTGGACTTACGCTGGGACTAGGTTATAAGAATTTTGATATCAGTGTCCTTCTGCAGGGAGCCATGGGTGGCAAACAGATCTATTCCGCTCAATTGACCCAGGCATTCCGGCTCGGATTCCGTCCACATCATCTGGATCGCTGGACACCCGAAAATGCTGCAAATGCTAAATTCCCTGCATTACATGTTCAGGAAAGCAATGCTGCCAATAATGCGGTCACATCCAGCTACTGGGTCCGGAATACAGACTATCTAAAAATCAAAAATATTGAAATAGGCTATGAATTACCCAAAGATCTCGTCAAACGGATCGCCCTTAAAAATATAAGGATCTATTTTACGGGCATGAATCTATTTTCCTGGGACCATGTTTCGGACCTTGGTGTAGATCCAGAAATCAACAATAGCGGCCGATACGGCTGGCAGCCCTATCCAATACAAAAAGTATATAATCTGGGACTATCTACAAGCTTTTAACCAAAACGGAACAAGACATGAAAATTTTTAAGTTCATCTTATTATCAACCGTCCTATTCGGTATTTCCTGCAAGAAAAACTTTCTGGAAAGACTGCCCAGTGATGTAATCTCCGAAAAACAGGTATTTTCAAATATCAATACCGCAGAAGATTATGTTAATAATATTTATACCGCATTGCCCACCTATACGCATGGCATGGCCGGTCCCCTCAGCAGCGCGACCGACGAGAGTATCCAGGGAGTCGACTGGTCCCTATCTACCTGGGATGGTAATACCTTTAACAAAGGGGCCTATAGTCCCGCCAGTTTTCCATTTATGGAACTTTGGAAAAGCTATTTTAGTAAAATCAGGGCATGTAATATCGTATTACAGAATTATGACCTGATTCCGGAGGATCTCAACTATTCAGCCCGCAAAAGTAGACTGAAAGGCGAGGTATTAGTGTTGCGGGCCTACTATTACTTTGAACTGCTCCGGACCTGGGGACCGGTTCCCATTATCCGGGAAACCTTAAACCCCTTTAAAAGTGATGATGACATCTTTCTAAAACGGAGTTCCATTGATGAAGTGATTCAGTTTATCCAGGCGGGTCTGGATGAAGGTGCAGCACTGCTCCCCATCCATTACCGGGACCGACCAAATAATTGGGGCCGGGCCAGCCAAATGGTCGCACTGGCGATCAAAAGCAAAGCACTCTTGTTTTATGCCAGCCCATTATGCAATGTCAATAATGATCCAGAGCGATGGAAAAATGCCGCTGAGGCAACAAAAGCAGCGCTAACGGTTGCTAATCAAAATAGCTATGGCCTTTCCGATAGCTATGAAGCCATATTCAACCAGTACTTTAACCAAGAGGTCATCTGGAGCAGGCCTTTGGAGCAGGGTCGTATCGATCGGGAATCCAATCCCCGTGGCGCCAACGGTTACGCCCACTCCCTACCCTTACAGGAACTTATCGACTCTTATGAAATGAAGGAAACAGGTAAGCTACGCGCTGAGGCTGGTTCAGGTTTTAACGCCAATCAACCCTTTATAGGTCGCGATCCACGCTTTTATCAGAACATCTTATATCCGGGTGCAAGCTGGAAAGGAAAGATCCTGAATCCCAATGGTGCCGATGCTCCGTCCATCGGTGAACTCGGCACCAGTTATTGGCAAAAGAAATACTGCCTGCCAACGGTGGATCTGTTTAACGGTACAGGTGCTGTGGACCAGAAATGGGTTTTATTTCGCACAACGGAATTATACCTGAACTATGCCGAAGCACAGAATGAGTATGGCGGTCCGGATGCGGAGGTGTACAATGCGGTCAATGCGGTCAGGAGGCGGTCGCAAATGGGGATGCTTCCCACGGATCTTACAAAGACGGTCATGCGGGAACGGATCCGGCGCGAACGCCGTGTGGAGCTGGTCTTCGAAAACCACCGCTTCTGGGATGTGCGGCGCTGGAAGATTGCCGAAACGGTGGATAAAGGGCCTGTTCATAAACTTACGGTCAGTGTCCGGGATGGTCTTACCGCCTACACCTATCCAGTGATCCAGACACGTGTTTTTGATGCCTCCAAACATTATTGGATGCCTATTCCACAGGCTGAAATGGATAAAGTAGGCCGAAATAATCCCGGTTTTTATCAAAATCCAAACTGGTAGTTCCTCCACTCGCGCCCGCACAGCAAATCTATTTTTGTTGGCAGGTCGTGATATAGGATTTGTCTGTCAGCCTCTGCCCATGAGACAATAAGGCTAGGTATCTATACATGCCCCAAAAAGTTAGACACTTATTTGGGGCATGTTTATGAGCAAAAGCAGAAATATGATTTCGATTTTAACTTACTCTTAGTAACTATTACCCACCAAATAGTTCTGCCAGCTTTTTGTCAAGCTCAGTATCCGTTTCGGCTCCGCTTGCATAGCGTCCAACAATAACACCTTCCGGATTTATCAAAATCTTCGTCGGCAATGTACTGATGCCAAAATGGACAGAAATGGATTTGGAGCGGTCGAATTCACCGTTTTCAAATTTTAGTCCATTAAGTACATGTCTCCAGATACCGATTTTATCCTGATCTACAGCTTTGCGCCAGGCAGCCTGACTCCGGTCATCATCCGCAACTCCGATAATTTCAAAGCCTTTGCTTTTATATTTTGTGTACAGATCTATTAAATGCGGATTCCCTTTGCGGCAGGGAACACACCAGCTCGCCCAGAAATCCAATAATACATACTTCCCTTTGAATTCCGCAAGCGTAATGGCCTTGTCATTGATATCGGTGGCCTCAAATCCAAATGCTTTGCTCCCTGGTGAACCGTTTTTGATACCCTGAATCTTTTCTGCAATCTCCCGGCCGTTACCGCTGTTCTTGATCTGATCGGACAAACCATTATAAAGCCCTTCAATTTTAGCAACATCGGCACCTGTTGTCATAAATTGCATGAGAAAAGAACTCACATACGAATCTGGGTTTTTCTTAATAAATTCCACATCCAATTGGGCAAGCCGATCATTAAATGGCGTAAAATTTTCTCTGTAATCATAGGCTTCCTCTTTCAGTTTTTTTACTTTGGCTTCCAGCAGCTTCAGTTCCGCATCCGCATCCATGTATCGTTTATTTAAACGGCCATATTCTTCCAGCACAGGTTCCATTTCTTTGCGAATGACTTTTTTTTCTACATTCAGTTTTGCCCATTCGTCCTGTGTTTTTGAACCTTTGATCAGGGCATCCTTGAATTTGTCTTTTTCAAGTCGGATGTTCATCTTTTTGGGCTCCAGATAAAAGCTCACCGAATTAGGATCGTCCACACTCCTACTTTGACGGTCAACATACAGATAAGCCATCACAGGCTCCTCGATCTTCCCCTTAAAAATAAAGGTATTATTTTCAATTTTCGCGCTGTCCAAGGTATGCTTGCTTCCGCCCCCGCTACGATAGCCCAGGTAGACATAGGACGATGAAACGTTAACGGTTTCACCCTTCAATACGAAAGGTTGCTGCCCTAGGGCAACCAAAGATAAATTGGTCAACAAGACCATGCTCGCTATATATTTTTTCATCTGCTGTTAAATTTAAGATGGTTATTAAGATTCACTCTGTTCTCAATTCTGAACCAGGTTAGGATTGGCGATAATCTCTTCCTCCGGTATCTGCATCATTATTTTTTTGTCGGTCGGGCTGATATTCAGTTCAGAAGAACTGCCCGATTTATAGTTCCGGACCATGGGCAGACCATTCCGGAATTCATCGTAACTGGCATGCCCCTCAAATGCCAGTTCCAGCTTACGCTGCTTCAGGATCTCATTGAGCAATGCTTTCCCTTCCAGCCCCGATAGAGCAGCCAACCCTGCCCGGCGCCGGATGATATTAACATCGTTCAATGCAGCGGGCGCATTATTTAGCTTTGCATAGGCCTCTGCCCGATTGAGATACATTTCAGCCAGACGTAGGTAACGGAAGGGTGAAAAGGTAAAAAGTGATTCATACCGGATCATATATTTTGAAACTGCCCGTGTATCATCAGGATATCCCGGTGTTACATTACTGATATAAAAGCTATTTCGCTTATCGTCGGCCTCCAGCAAGGATAACAAATAAGGAGAAGGGCGGTATAATCCGCCGGTATAACCTATCCGTGAGGGCATTGCAAAATAATTGTTGATCAGCCCCTGTGAATAGTCTATATTCACCGCAAAGATGTCCTCTTTGTTATTTATGTTATTGGTTTTATAATAATCAAGATAAGCCTGGTCCTGCAAAAGCTGATAGCCTCCCTCTTTAATCACTCTGTCGGCATATTCCATGGCTTTCTGGTTGGCACTTGCTGTCGGATTATCGACTGTTCCGCCCATGTATAGATACACTCTGGACAGCAGCGCATAAGCGGCATATTTACTTCCATAGCTGTTTGATTTCTTTTTTGCAAATAGTGGAGCTGCTGTCTCAAGATCGCTTAGGATCTGTGCATACACCTGCTGTACAGAGGCTCTTTTCGGAGCAAATTCAGGGCCGTTCTTATCATCTAGAACAAGCATCACGCCCAGTGATTCACCAGGCGACTGATGGTAAGGTTTGCCATAGAGACGTACTAGGTTAAAATAGACATAAGCCCGCAAAAATAGGGCATCGGCCTTTGCCTGCAAGATTTCAGGGTTGGTTTCGCCCGCTTTCACATGCCCCAATATCTTGTTGAGATGTAGCAGCAGCGTGTAACTTCCTCGCCAAAACTCGTAGGTATGCGAGCGGTCTTTTGTACTGGAGTTGGCATAGTTAAATACATCTGTATTCTTGTTCACTTCAGCATCCAGCGCCCTGATCGTATTGCCCTTTGCCTCCGAGAGGAAGATCAGCATATCATTATAGTTAAAGGAAGATGCTACGGCACCACCGGCCACCAGGTTGTAAGCCCCCACCACAGCCTTGCTATAGCCTTCGGGGCGTTCAAACTGGATATCCTCAAAAATAACATTATGCGGACGGAGCTCATCCAGCTGCTTATTACAGCTACTTGTCAAAGCCACCGTGAGTGCGGCAACTAGAAAATAAAGACTTTTATTTCTGTGATATCGGTATATAGATCTGATTTTCATCTGTAAAATAATATTTGATGTTCCTAATTAAAACGTAACTTGAACCCCTAATACAAAGCGTCTCGGATTGGCGAATCCTGTGCCTACACCGCTATAAGAAGAGGTACCCAGTACAGATCCCTCCGGATCCGCACCCACAAAATCCTTGTCTTTAATGAGCAGTAGGTTGTCGCCGCTGATATAGACTGTCGCATTTGCCAATTTTACGGTTTTGAGGATGTGCGCTGGTAATTTATAAGCCAATCGCACATTGCGCAGCCGTGCATGACTGCCATTTCCCCATAATCTGGATGAGCGGTAGCTCAGTGCGGTCCAGGCATTGGGATCCGTGCTGAAAATATCCGGATAGTTGGCCTCCGTATCGCCCGGCGCTTTCCAGACATGTTGGTTGTCACCGAACGCCATATTATTGCGTCCCTGTCTGGGAAATATCGGACTCTGAAAATTATTGACAATGCTCATCATCAGATAATTGCCATACTGAAACCACCATTCGGCACTGAGGGTAAAAGCCTTATATCGAAATGTGTTGGTAAACCCGCCAAAAAACTTCGGTGTAGCGTTCCCTACTGTCTGCCAATTGCCCAGGTCACTCGTAGCTCCAATCCCTTCAACGATCGTTTTTTCACCATTGACGTAGTTATAATGCTGTATATTGCCATTATCCGGATTGATACCCGCATACTCGACGGCCTTGATCACGTTGATATCCTCACCGATCTTCCGATAGTAAGCACCCGAATAGCTATCCAACAACGAATCTTGGTAGAGCTTGGTGATCTTATTTTTATTGAGGCTAAAATTAAGGCTGCTATGCCAGTTAAAATCCTTTGATTTGATCAAATGCGCGTCGAGCATCAACTCCAGACCTTTATTGACAATCTGTCCTACATTCTGGTACTGTGCCAATGAGCCTTGGGCTGAGGGTAATAGTACATTCTGTAGCAATCCATCGCTCCTTTTATGATACATATCGAAAGTGATCCCCAAACGGTCAAATAATAGGGCATCTACCCCTATGTTGGTATTGTAAAGTGTTTCCCAGGAGATGATGGGATTTGCCAGCTGCGAAATGCGGACACCGGTATTGCCCTCCTGTTCATAACGGTAGAGCGTGCTACCCGTGCCGTTTGCATAGAAAGTCGTATTCAGATAGCCATCCCCCAGATCTCGGCCCGATGTTCCGTAGGAAGCACGCAGTTTGAGCGAATTGACCGCTTTGACATCTTTTAGAAAATCTTCCGAAGACAGCATCCAGCCTGCGCTCAGGGAATAAAAAGTGCCATAGCGTTTGTCGCGCCCAAAATTGGTCGTTGCGTCGGTACGTACTGATGCGGAGGCCATATATTTCTGTCTATAACTATAATCGGCCTGCCCAAATACCGAAAATGTAGCTTTTTCCCGATAAGCTCCTATCGGTGAATAAGGCCGTGCATAGGCTAGATCCACGGCGCTACCAAACCTTTTGGCTGCCCCCATATTCCGTTCACCCGCAAGCAGATCGTTCATATTGACCGTAGAGAACTCTGTCGTACGTTTGCCCCACTCCTGTCCGACCAGTGCCGACAGGTTGTGCGGTCCAATATTTTTCCGGTAACTCAATGTATTGGATGTCAGATAGTCGACCATTTTCGTATCGTCCAGATCCAAGGTTCCATTGGGTACGGTCATGCCCGGCCGGAATAAATAAGGAAAGCCACCATACCGCCCTGAAAATGATCTCGGATCAAAATAAGAGTTGATATTCGTGCCCATATAGTTGATCGAATTGGTACTCTGGATACTCAGTTCCGGCAAGATATCATAGCGCAGGCGCAAACTGCCGAGGTGATTTTGCACATTCGTCAATCGCGTGTTGTCATAGTCCTTTTCGGCAAGGAAATTTTGCATCCAGCTTGTTGTGACCGGGCCATAGTTGCTCGATTGCTTAACTTGCAAACTATCCAGCAAATTACCCTGATCATCGTAGGGCGACATAAAAGGCTGGATCATATACAGTTCAGGAACGCCATTGCGTCTTGAGGTACGGTCTACGATGGTACTGAGATTTAGGCTTGTGTGAAATTTGCGCGATACCGCATGGTCAATATTGACTCGCAGGCTCTTACGGTCAAAAGAATTGTCATATAGAGCACCATTCTCTTTAAACCAACCTATACCGGCATAAAATTTTGTCTTTTCGGTACCGCTCCGGATACCGACTTCGGTATTCCGGAGATTACCATTGCTATAAATAGCGTCTTCCCAGTTAAAATTGCGGGAACGGTCCGCATCCGTATACACACGGCGTTCACGGATAAAATCATTTACATCCGGAAAAGTCTTGCGGATAGATTCGGTCTGTTCCCAGTAGCGACGCATCTGCTGATCCATAAACCCGATCAGCTCGGTGGTATTCATAAAGCGTAGGTCGCGTTTTGGCTGGATTATCCCATATTGAATATGTGCGTCTACTGCACTCTTGCCCGACAAACCCCGTTTTGTCGTGATGACGATAACACCCTGTGCTGCCCGCGAACCATATATAGCCGTGGACGAAGCATCTTTCAGTATCGAAATATTTTCCACATCGGCGGGGTTCACAGCGTCCTGCACAGCCTGGTAATTGGTGATTATCCCATCGACCACAATTAGTGGTCCCAGGTAGCTGTTGGTAGGTGTTGTCATGGAGGATTGCCCCCATTCGACCACCTGGCCTTTAGCGCCAGACTCGCCCGATGTCTCCGTGATATACAAGCCTGTTGTTTTGCCCTTTAACATGGACAGCACATTGGAGGAGGTGACACTGCTGCGCAGGACATCCCCGCTGACCTGCTGCACGGCGCCCGTCACTTCAGAGGCCTTCTTATTTAGATAGCCCACCACGACCAGTTCTTCGAGGTACTGGCTCTGCTGCCGCAAGCGGAGCGTTCCAAAATTTTCGGTTGCTTTTACCCGCTGGGGCAGATAGCCCAGCAATGAAAACTCCAGATAACTCTGTTTGGGCACATGCTCGATATAAATATCTCCGCTGCCATTGCTGCTGGCATATTTCAGGATTTTCAGGTCTGCGGAAAGCACTTTAACCGTCACCCCCAAAAGACCATTATTCAGCGAATCGGTCACCCGCCCCCGAACAGTTATTTCATCCTGTGCAAGGATAGGCTTTTTTTCGGCTGTGAGCGGCCGTTCTTTGATAATAATCAGCTTGCCCTCAAGCTCATAGGTCAGTGGCAAGCCCTGTATTATGGACCGGATAGCCTCCTGGAGTGGTTGATTTTTAATATCGACGGTTATGCTTCGGTTGCTCTCTACTTTCTGCGCAGACCAGATATAGTGGTAGCCAGTCTGTTTGTTGACCTCCCGAAAGGCCTCCTTGAGCGTAATTTTTGTGTGCCTGAGTGTCACCATCTGCGCCACCGTCTTGGCGCTGATATGGACCAAAAACAAGCTGCAAATAATAGCGGTAATTGAAATTTTCATAATACACGTTTTGGTTCGGTTAGGTAACCAATGTACATCTTTCCTGTTTATTTTATACATTTGTGTTGGTTGGTTAGGTATTAAAATGTGTTGTTCAAGATAGTTTTGATCACGACTGACAGTATCGATCGGGGGCGCCGCAAACGCCCCTGATTATTGCCCGTTTCGTCATCTCATTATGTTATTCCCTTATTTTATTTTCATAGGCAATCTGGTTTTCAGGTTTCTTAGTATTGTTTTTCTTTTTATAATAGTTTATTTTTTCTTGACATGCAGTCGTCTACCTTTGAGTTCAAATCTGACATCTCCGGTCTTTTCCAGAATTTTCAGCAATGTTTCCATATGTTCATACCGCGGTACGATACCCTCAAATTTCAATTTCTTTAAGTTAACGTCTTCAAAGTCAACATCAATATTATACCAGCGTGCCACCTGATTTAAGATAATCTCAAGCGATTCATCCGAAAAATTGAATGTACCCTCTTTCCAGGAGACATAGCCCGAGGTTTCGACATCCGCGATCGTGATTGCCCTTCCACGAATGGTGGCTTGCTGATTTGGTTTAAGGTATTGTTTGTTGGATCCGTCCGGCAGCGATAGCTCCACTTTGCCTTCGACCAGTGTCGTCCGATCCGGCTCCCCTTTGTAAGCTGTAATATTAAATGAGGTCCCCAGCACCTTGACGGTCTGGTCCGAGGTACGCACAACAAAGGGCTGCCGGATTTTTTCCTTACCTTTTGTCAGATAGCGGTGTACAACTTCAAAATAAGCCTCCCCTTCCAGCTCCAAGGTCCGGGCCTCAGCAGCCCGGTCAACGATATAGCGCAGCCGTGAATCAGCATTTAGCCAGACTTTTGATCCATCGGGAAGCACTATTTTATACATGCCCCCTTTCGGGACATCAATGATCAGATTTTTCCCGCTCACATGCTCAGCAGCTATGCCCTGGACCAATAATCCATCTGCATATGCCAGTTGCTGTCCCAGAACAAGCTCAGATTGATTTTCACTCAGGTCCACCTGTGTACCATCGTCCAGTTTGATAGTTGCTTTATTTCCACCTGGTAAAACAGTGACCTGTTTCGGTGCGCTAGCATCCTGATTGATCAGATAGCGTATGGTAAGCCCAAGTCCTGCCAGCAGGACAATCGCACCGACCAGCCGCATCCACTTCCTGTGAAAGCTTACTATTTTTGCTGGTTTCGGGTGGTGAATAGACTGCAACACCTTTTGCTCCAGCCCCTGCAACCAGTTATCTTCGGCATCGGGCAGCTGTCCGGGGATAGAATCACTTTTAAATTCCTGCCCGATCAGCTGATGTAGCTGCGCATCGTTTTGTCCATCCGCGATCAATTGCTCCAGCTCCAACATTTCCTTTGGAGTCAATGTATTTGCCAGATAGCCTTCAAACAATTTGGAAAAACGGGAAGTTTGCATCGCACTTTTTATTTAGTAATACGAACGAAATGAACAAACCAATGAAGCAATCTGAAAAAAAATTGAAAAAAATTAGAATACCACGTTTAATGGATAGCTAGAGGCCGATGAGCTTGTTCAAAAAAGAAAGATTAGGCCATTCGAAAAGGAAATTAAAACGGGGAAACCGTAAATGTATGCGGACTGATATTCGCGAATAAAAATGCGAGCAATACCATCGAAGCTAGTTCTGGATGCTGTTTGAAATAAGCCTTGATCGAAGCGTTCGCATTGGTGATATGGGAATTTACGGTGGCAACCGAAATGGATAAAAGCTGGCTTACCTCTTCATAGCTCTTGCCCTCTATTTTGCATAGCTCAAACACCCTCCGGCGCTGTTCGGGCAATTGCTGGATGCCGCGTTGCAGCAGCTCTAGCAGCTCCTTGCTAAAGATCCCCTCCTCGATATGGGAGTAAGCTTCAATAATATGGGTGAAATAATCAACAGACAGGCGTTTTTCACGTGCGGCTTTGCGCAGTCGGTCGTAGACCAGATTTTCAGCTATCTTGTACAGATAGCCCAGATAACGCTCGGTGTCAAGATTGTCCCTATTTTTCCAGACCCGCAAAAATAATTCCTGTAGTAGCTCTTCGATATCCTCCCGAGACTTGATCAAACGTGACATGGACAAAGCCAGGGGGCCTTTGTATCTGCTCATCAGCTCCTCCAATGCCAGTTGATCACCTGCTTTCAGGCGAAGCAGCATATCCGATTCCGTTGTATAAGCTATGTTTTTCAAGTCAAACTGTCCAGTTGAGATTGCCTGCCCTAAAGTTAGCAATAACTAGTTGAACCGCAAAGCTTCTGTCCAGATCTTAAATCGTCCGGCTAAATTCGGTTTGCCAATGCAGGCACGCTAGCACAAGAGGACAAAAAAAAAGGATATCGCAGGGCCTTCTATTTTTTCGCTTCAGTATTGGCAAAAGTTACTGGAATTTCTTTTCCTACTTGTGTAGAAAACCAAAATCCGCTTAAGCTTCCATATGTATTTTTAATTCGGAAAAAGTTTTTGCGATCTTCTTCTATAAATAGCACATATCCGTTTTCCAGTGCTACGATTTCGGCAAAAGATTGCTCCTCGTTGTTTTGATATTGGTAAGTGGTTTGATCGTACAAAGGATCTTCTTTCCAACCATTCACTTTCCAATTAAGAATCATCTTTCTACCATGAATGGTGGTTGAAAAGGTCGTTTGTTCCAGCAATGGTAATTCCACTAAAGTTGCTGCGCTATCAGCAGCTGCTGCTGTCTCTTCCAGGGCAACAGTTGCCGCTTCAGCAGCAATAGGATCGCCCGGTTCTTCCGCACTAACAAAATCTTCAAAATTACCATCAAAGGTTTTTAGATCTCTAAACAATCCGCCATACCACTGCTCTTTGAACTGAATTAAATCAACATAGCGCAGCACATAATTCTCCTCTTTGTTTCTGTTGCTTTTGACCCAGATAAAACCGCTGTATTCAATAATACCCTCCGAATTTTCGGCTTTATTGTTATCTGATTTGATTTCTTGGATGTACAAATCTTGCCAGTTGATCTCCCTATTATTAACATCACAAAAATCTTCCAGCATTTCTCCCATCATTTTATAATATCGGCTTTCGTTGTACACTTCGGCTAAATCGGAAGTACGGGCATCAAAATCATCACTGCCGATCATGATTTCGGAAAATGTTTTTTGATCGGGCCACAATGTTTTGAAAGCCTTCGCATCGCGGTTTTTTATCGCTTCAAATGCTTTGTACAAATGTTTCTCGGATGCTGTATTTTGCGCCATCGCTAGCGTATTTACTAGCATCACTAGTACGAGTAAAAGGTGTTTTTTCATAAAAGAAATTAATTAATGAATTTTTAAATTTAAAAATATTCATCCTTGAAATGGGGGCCATTTAACATTCGTCGTATTTCTTTTAAGATTCGTGTTTTTTGTGTACAAAAACGGCAATACTGTCCCCACTCATAAGTAGTAATTTCCATTCCACATAGAACATAGAGGCATATCATACACCGCAAATGGGGTATATGGCAATTCAATGCTTAAATGTATTTTAGCATTCGATTATAATACATAGCCTTAATGACACAGCAGCGTTTTAATGACCAGAATAAGCGGTTAACAGCCTTTCAGACAGAAGTATTGGTTGTCTGTCCGTCCTGTCGCAAACAGGCGGTAGCAAGCGTGGACTATGCTGATAAAAAGTCACGATTGCTGTGTCCAACCTGTGGTTATAACCGCGAGAAAACAACAGAAATACATCTTTTTGGCATCAAAGGACATCTAGAGGTAGCTGCACATGTTTATTTTAGTGCTCAACTGTGGCTGGAGCATGCTTTTAAAGGTGAGGTTGTGTGGGCCTATAATTACGCGCATCTGGATTATCTGGAAAGTTATATTTCGGCCACATTGCGGGAACACAAAGACCGTAACCATTTTACCTTACTCGAGAAGTTGCCCAAATTTTATCATGATGCCAAAAACAGGACTGCGTTGCTGAAATTGATCAATAAGATGCGCAAGCGACCACTGTAGCAGTCACATTCTGAAAACCGATCCCAAAATATTTTAAAAATACCCCATTTGGGGTATTTACCTGAGTCTGTCAAATATGGAACTTAGTAGTACCATATTTAACTAAAAAATGAGCTATAATGACCATAAAAAGTCTAACAATATATTTTAACCATTTAAAAACCTAGATTATGAAAAATTTAACTACACTGATATTCCTATTTTTAGGGATAGGAATAATTCAAGCGCAAGATATGGAAATAAAGAAAAAAGGTAATTATTACTTTGATTACCTACAAATTGATTCGATAGAAAATAACAGTTCTTTATTTACAACAAATAAAGCGGAAGTTTTGAAACTTTTAGTGGGAACGTCCTATATCGTCAACGTAAAACAGATTAAAAAAAACCGTGTTTACTTTGTTTTTGGAAAATTCACTAAAGCTGACCTAAATAACAAAATTAATAAACTTATCTTTTCAACTACGAAGAGAGATACCTCAATTCCAAAATCAAACAATTCTCCAAGGAATGAGAATAATATTGATCAGAGTCCAGATACAAGAACCATTTACTCCCTTCCACTAGAAGTTTTTAGAGAAAGTACTTCCCCCTATTATAATAGAATTGAATATCGGGTTGGCGTCTATACAGTTCCCTTTAAATTGAGATTTAGCAGTTTTTCTTTTGATGCGAATGTCAATTTAGGAACAAATTTAGGAGCTAAAATTAGAATAAACCGTCGAGTTGAAAATGGTTTTGCACTTGAGCCCATATTCGGTTTTGGGCTTTCAAGTATAAAGCTCGATGAAACTAATAGTACGAAAACTGAACCTACGAATATTAGTGCCTTTACTCTCAATACAGGGGTCTTAATCCATATTACAAATAATATAAATGTGGGTTTAACATATGGAATTGATAATATTAGTCAAAGCGATCAAAACAATTATAATTGGAAATATCAAAATAAGGGCTGGCTTGGGTTAGGAATAAATATTGCATTTAATAATCAGAGTAACAATACTGGATCACCCGGAAATTAACTCATTATGAACAATGTATATATATTATTAGGGTTAGAGGCAGCGAATTCACAAACAACTAAACTCGCTTTTGGTGGAACTTTAAATTACATAAATAACCTTCCGCAAGGTAACGACCATTTGACAACTTTAAAAAGCACCAAGCATTTAGATACTAACTTATTCCAGCAATAAAAAATTATTTTCAATAATGCCTTTGCTACCCTCCACATGCGCCATATAACTCTACTATACATGCTGTTATCTTTCCTGAGCCTATCCGCTCAGGAAAAGGTAACACTTTACAAGTGTGAAAACAACAGTGGAACACAAAGAGCCAGATTAACAAAAATTCAGGCTCACAAACACAATGAACTTTAAGCTCATGAAAAACACAGAAAATCAACTCGTGACTTCATGGGATAATTACCCAGAGCTCTTCTCTCACGAAACAGGAATAGAACAGCAGCTCAGTTTAGTTGACTTCATAGCAGACTTCATATTTACCGGCAATTATTATTACTATACCATTGATATTCTCGGACAAACGCTTTCAAACCAGCACACCAATATCCTAAAGACTCATGGCCTAACTGACATACCGCAAACATTACACGAAATCGTCGATCTTGTTCACCCAGATGATATTGAATTTGTTATTCAGGCAGAGGAAGCAGCCCACCGCTATATTCTGAGCATCGGGATACAGCATATTCAAACACTTAAATGCTGCTATTGCTTCCGTATGCGTGTTGCGGATGGCGGGTACCGATTATTTCATCACCAATCTATTCCTCTTGTAGTGGATGACAAATATCGTATTGCCAAAAGCCTCAATATTCATACGGATATTGAACACCTCAGCAGTGTAAACAACCATATTGTCACCGTTATGGGGGTCAGGGGAAACAATGAATTCCATCAGATTATCATCAACAATAATAAAATGCGCACAGCTCCGGATCTAAAACTTACGATGCGGGAACGTGAAATTCTAAAGTATATTGCCAAAGGATATTCAAGCGAAAAAATTGCCGAAATATTAGGCATAACAACCAACACCTGCCGGACGCATCGGAAAAACCTATTCCGAAAAATAGGCTGCCATAGTGTTGCAAGCTTGATTAAAAAATCAACAGATCTGGGCCTTTTATAAATAACTCAATATAGGAATTACCGGTTGGTTTTCTGGGTCTGGAGAAAACTAATTCCACCTGATATCCTGCGATCTGAAATCATAAAAAAGGTCGGATCAATTGCTGCTCCGACCTTAAAAAAAACTAACCTTTAATCCTACGTATACTTTCAATCTTTATATATCTTCATCTGATGAACAGTACCAAGGGAAGATTAGTTTTAATAATTTTTCTTTTTTGATATGGAGCCAAATGCCTCCCAAAAAACTAAAAGAAATTTTCAACTAGTTTACGAGCAAAATGGATCTGTTGTCCCATCGTTTTCACTATGCTCTTTAAAGGATAGTATTTGCACCTAAGAACAAGATTAAAGTACCGAAAGCCCAGGAGTGCATTTATTCCCGGACAATAAAAAATGTATTAAATACGGGGAGTGAATTAAATACCTAAATCCTGGATTTTTCAAACGATCGTTGGTTGCAGGCTGTTTTCCGAATAAATAAAAATGATAACAAATAGCAGCATTATGGAAAACAACATTAATAATCCAGAAATCATCAATGACATTATCAAAATCAATAACGACCGTATTGAAGGCTATCGAAAAGCAATTGATCTGGCTACCAACCATGGTTTAGATAAATTGCTACCAACATTTCAGAAGTGCATTGAACAATCAAATGAATTTATCGCCGAATTGAAACCTTATGTGGAACTGGAAGGCAAGGAACCGACAGACAGTACAATGCTTAGCGGCAAGCTATTCCGGGTTTGGATGGGCATAAAAGTAAATATCACCGGTGACGACGAAAGAAGTTTGCTGGAAACCTGCGAACAAGGAGAAGATGCCTTCAAATCGACTTATCAGACAGCCCTTGCTGAAGGATCAAACGAGCTTTCGCAACATGTACATAGTCTGATCAACACCCAGCTTAGTAAACAACTTGAAGCACATAACATCATCAAAATGATGCGCGACAGTAAAGTAATCTAAGCTTAACATTTTAGAAAAACAACTACCAAAGCGTAAATCGCAGCGGTAGTTGTTTTTAGTTTGCGTGCCGCCCTAGACTCTACCCCAACCTGCAATGCCTTCTATACCTAGAGACGAAATCTGCTCCATCTCCAGAGTAGAAACGGGATCAAGACAAAGCCAACAGTCCACAATGACTTCGCAGATAGCACCGTGTTACGGCTCTTTTCATTCCTGGTCTCCTGTTGTTTTCCCTGTTCATTTTTGCGGGTAAAGTCTTGCATATATCTGCTCTTACTGCCTGTTGACTCCTGCCCTAGCAGACTCCCTGACTGCGCGAACAGTCCACTATCCGGATGAAAGCGAAAAGTACTGTCCGTCCAAAAATACCAGCGGCGGGACAGCGTATCCTGCCGGAAGGTATATAGCCACTGACGCTGTTCTAGGCTCTGCCATTCCAATTCTGCTTTCTCCTGTTTATCACGCTTTCGATTTTCATAGATCTTACAGGAAGTCATCGTAAGCAAGACAATATATATAGACAAAATATAGGTTCTTTTTATTTCCATAGCCTCCCTCCCCTCAATCCGCCCAATTTGAAAATGCATAGATCGTCACGATTGGCCGTCGCCTGGACAATACCCTGTTTGCAACATTTCCTTCAACAGTCAGTATAAAACTTTTTTCTCTTTTCTGGACGATGCCCACATGGTTAATCCGTCCCAACTTGTGGTTAGAGATCGCGAATAGATCTGCCGGCCGAATAACGTCGCGCTGCACCTGTTCTTTCGTATAGAGGCGGGCCATGGGAAAGAGCGCCGGACTCCAGGCATTGCGCGGTGCTGTACGTCCCGCCTTTCCGTAACACCATGACACAAAAGCGGCACACCAGGCATGTCCTTTGCCAAGAGCCGTGTAGGCCAGATATTCCTCCACCCTATCGCCATCGTTATTACCTGTTGCTTCCCTGACGCCAATCTCTCCTACGACGATATCCATAATGCGTTCGCGAACGCTCATTATTGATCCATCATGCTTAGGTCTAGCCTCAATGTCCATAGATCTGAGCTGATTTCCAACTGTCTTCCGATCTACAGCAGGATTGCCAAAACCGCCAAGAAAGAGAACAGCGACAAAAAGAACACCGAAAAATAAATAACGCATTGTTGCCATGATGTCAATTGATTAAAGTGATAACTGAAATTTTCCCGAAAGAATTTAAACGGTTGCCAAAGGATCTCCTGTAGCCAATAGCAGCAGTAAATGACCAGCAATCCGGACAATATGCCGAATAGCAGCACGGACAATATGCCGATATCCAATACACCAGCCGTAGGATCAATCCCCTGGAGCAATAGCCCCGCGGCAATAAAAAAGAAGCATAGACAGGCCAATATAATACCCAGTAATTGCCTGTTTGTCAAAGGCCAGTAGATATCCTCGATATCTGAGACCAGTTGTTTTTGTACTATTTTCATTTTTGATTTCTGAAATAAGCTACGGTAGTAACATTTGATATTACCGTAGCTATTCTTGTTATTAACTTAATGTGAGTTCACCAATGTATTCGCTTGACGAGGTTTTCACACCATCCCGGTGTCCTGTAAATACCCATCCCACGATTGTATCTCCAGCATATACCGATGGAAAAGTCAACGTCAATGTTTCGTCATCTCGCGTTGCCGATTCCATCAAATTAAAATATTTCTTATCTTTATTATAGACCAGAAGAATCACAGAGTCATCGTTGTATCCCATGAGGTCACTTGTAGATTTCATCCACGTCAATGTGATTTCTTGGGGTGCACTTTCTGTCCATTGTGGGACAAAAAGATTTGCCAAGGCCCCTCTACTGATGCGAACCCTGCTGTAATCGATCTCAAAGTCAGGATACATCCCCGTGATCGCAAATTTGAGCACATCACGCAATGCCTGGTTGTACCCTGTCGATTTCCCCTGTTGTACATCAGAGTAGCCCAGGTTCAAGAGTTCCTTTAACGGCCCTAAAAAAGCCGTCGATAATGCAAACTTCTCACGCTGTGCAAGTTGCTTTAACGAAGCTGGCTTATTGGTCGGTCTCGCCACCGACCTGACATAATCAACTGAACGCCAATTACTTCCTACGATATTACCCACTTTACCGCTGTATGCGCCGTGGATACCTTTTAAAAATCTTGCCATAATTATTATTTTTTAATTTTGTTTAATACTATGTCCGCATGCAGGACTATTTTGATATATCAACAGCTAAACTAAGAGGGCTCCCCGCCGATTTAAATTAATGGGATAATTCAGGATAATACGAGATAGAAAAGGATAAAAAAGGGGATAACAAAAGGGACAAAGAGGGACAGGATAAGAGATCCTCGGGAGCCGTTCGACAAGCGTTCGGGTCTCGTTGCCGAGCTATTCGAGACTGCTTCGGGTCACATTCGACTGTTGTTCGACTGCGCTTCGACTGGGCTTCGGGAACGAGTCGAAGCACTCCCGAAGCCCAGTCGAAGAATTGCCGAAGCAGCCCCCTCTCAGTCTGGGAGCAGTCCCGAACAGCAGTCGAAACCTTTTCGAAGGGCTGTCGAAGACAACATCAGCGCTTGACAGCTAATTCAGGCCACCCCTTTCACGATATTTTCGCTTCACTAATAACGATTGGATATCATCCCGACGATGATAATGCTTTCCTCCGATAATAATTGGATCTAACCATTTTCGGTCGATCCACCGATAGTAGGTACTATGAACTATTCCAAAGAGAGACTGTACTTCTTTGGATGTCAATAGGTCTTCAGCCTGGAGCTTTTCTTTTTGGGGTAAAACGCCTCCATTTAATAGCTTTTCCAACATATTTTTAATTGCTTCAATCAGGAGTAATAATCGGTCAAATCTTTTCATCATACATTCAGATTAATTACTAAAACCGTATCGATTATCGCACTGCAACTGTCCGCAGACTAATTCATTAGCATCTGTTCTTTTTACGGTATCTGCCGATGCTGTCTTTAAAGCGGTTCCGATAAGTTTTCCCGATCGGCACAAACACATCGGTACCCTTGATCACAATATGATCTATAGAATAGTGCTCTACATACGCCATATTAACCAAATAACTTCGGTGTACACGTACAAATTGTTTTTTATCCAATAGACTTTCCAATAAGTCCATTGTGATATTTCCATTTTTAGTAAAATACATCTTGTTTCCCAGCCTGTTTGTATTCTCCTTGTAAAAACACATTGTTTTATCCTCAATAACCGCTAGCATCATACGGTCGGTATTTACCTGAATGTGATAGCCAGCAGATTTTGATGTCTTTATATCTAAAACATTATCATTCAGGCCAATGAAATCTTCGGGAACATCAACGAATGCCTTAACCCTTTCTATAGTTTCATTAAAGGCCGCTCTTCCGATTGTTTTACGGATAAATGCCGATTGATAAGGCGATGTTTCATAGACATATTCAGGGTGATTGGAACAGACGATGACTTGGGGCATCACCTTTAGCGCTTCCAGGAACTGTACGCCATTCAGTGGCTGCATGTTCATATCCAATATTAATATATCTACCTCCTGATGCTCCATCAGGCTTAATGCCTGCACCGGATCAGAAGTACAGAAAGCAATCTTTAAGCTGGGATCATCTGCTATATATCGCTGGATCAGAAGTAGTTCATCCAATTGATCATCTACTATTCCTATGCGGTAAATCATACTAGTTTCTTCCATCAGCATTAAATTTATTCTGGACAATCCGCACAATAAATTCATTGCCAGATTCTTCAATATGTAATATGCCACATTGCTCATCTTTGCACAGGCGTTGCCGCAAATTGCCAAGACCAAAATTGGAAGATTTCATCATCACGCGTTGCACGGGATCGAAAAGATTTCTACATTCAAATACAAACCCATAACGGCTCAGGACCAAGCTAATAACGATCGCACCTTCAAATTGGAAAACGGCATACTTGATCGCATTTTCCAAGACCGTCACCAAAGACATCGGAATAATGTGATGACGACATTTTTCCCAGTCAGCATCCACCTGCAACTCCACTGTAGCATCGCCATATTTCCATTGCAGAATATCAGTCAAGTCAATAAAATAATCCCATTCAATCTTTAATGGGACAGCTTTCATCCCGGCAATATCCTGGTCCAGCACATAGCGTAGCACCTGGTTAAATCGGATTAACATATCAGCGCTTTCCCTACCCTTTCCCATAAGCGATCTGCCGATACCTGTAGATAAGATACTTTCAACAAAATGCGGGTTGATATCACGCAACGAAAGCTGATAACGCAAATTGTCAATTTCATTTTTTGCATTGCTATTATCAGCTTCCAATAAAGATTGTTTGAATTTACGCTTTCTAAAAAAAATATTGCCTATGGTAAACAATAGAATGGAACTAAAGCTTGAGCCCACTCGTAATTTAAACTGTACCGCATCAAATTCTGAATTTATCTTAAAAAGAAAAATGCCTACAAGGGGATAGAAATCATATATGACCCATTTCGAAAAAGGGATAAAGGTATACAAGACAAAAAGAAAAAGTAAGGCCCCGATACCACGTTTTGACCAGGATGAACTTATGACCAACCTCAGATTAAAGTCTAACAAATTAAAATAGAGCACAAATAACAACATAATACCGACGATCTGCATGACATTTAGCAGTCGTTGATAACGTAACAGATTTCCGATGATCAAGATTAGAACAATGCTAAAAAATAATATAATTGGCGATCGATATCTCTTTAAAATCTTAATCATAATTGGTTATATGATAGGTTTGCAATTATAAATTTACCATTATTTTATTTAATAAACACAATAATAATCTTAAATAACAAAAATATTATAATTCAACCTATCTAAGATAAAAGTTTTCGACTCTACATGAAACGAAAAGGTATGCTCTGGATTCAGTAATTCGATCGATGCATCTTCAGAGTCATTTAAACACAGCATTCCATTGCGATGCAAGTAGTCCCAACAAGCCCAGTCTGCCCATTTACCGTTTAACCTATCCGATAGTAAGTCAAAAAGTTGTTGCATACAGTCCTGAATATAGTCAGTCCGTCCGACTTCAAAAGTGGGATAGATAGGCTGTTGAATAGCTATGTTTACATTATCACCGGCTAGCTTATCCAGTATCGGATATATTGGTACCTGTAGTAAATGGGAAATAAAAGCGATCCCACGTCGCACATAAAGCTTCTCATTAAAAAAAGATACGGGCACAAGAAGACCATCTATATCTCCAGTTCCAAGATTGCCGTCCGCAAATACCAGAATATGTCTACCTGAATATAGCGCTCTTCTAATATGAAGCACGATATATTTGTCTTCGGCAAAGAGAAAATCAAAATGCCTATCTGCTACTTCAAAAGATGTCCGGTGCAGATTTAAGCTATGTCTGTACTTTTGATAAACTTTTTTGCTGATCAAAATATCAAAATCTATTCCCGCCCCAGCGAGATAGAGTGGCAAAAGCTCATGTTGTCCTAGATGGAAGCCAGTCAATATTCCAGCTCGCGTCATCTTATCCAGGCCTGTTATCGTAGCGCCATAAAGCGCTGGATTACGTGGGATATGATACTTTCTAAATATTGAGTACAGCGCATTATGCTCTTCCCAGGGTATTGACGGAACATAGTGATGTAAGTTGGCGCTGAAAAACGCATAGTTCATGTGGTCATTAGTCATATATAATTGGATTAAAAACAATCCCCGGCGTCGTAGCCGGAGATTGCAGATTAGTAGTTGCAGTTGTCAGAAGGCCCAGATTTCGCACTTATCTGCTTCATCTTCACCAGCTCGTGAAAAGATAGTCAGAAAGTCTGCCAATCTCACGACTTGCAGCGCTGTGCTATTATTCAGGACCAAAATCTTATTCGATACTATTTCAGTCATTGTTTACAATTTTTCAATTCTAAAAGTCCAAAAATCGCAGGGTTGGAAATCCCAGACTCTTGTCGACAGAGTTTGCTGAATCAGTACTACAAATATCCAATCGAATACACCAAAAAGGCGAATAAAAGCGTACTCAGCCTATTTTTGCGCCAAGTTTCCTATTCGCGCAAGTTTTGCCATTCGCGCGACGTTCGCGCAAAAAATCGGCTGTCTACGGTTAAATTCTTCCAATAGCTATCGCAGCTTCGATATTGCTCTTTTTATTAAAAATCTGACCATGCAAAAAAGCCTATTTATTGCGCTGGAGGAACACTATACTTCGACCAGCAACACCTCAACCTTACGCCATATACTGGGCGCACAGCTTATGCAGATCGCCAAACCATCCTATTTTCAGAACGAACATGGAGATGAGGCGCTACTACAGGAGTTTGATGGGTTCTTGAGCTATCTGACCTCCTTGCATCGCTATGGGCAACAAAGAAATAGTATTAGACTAAGGATCGAACGGGGCGATCTGCATGCTTTCTATGTATTGGAGTCTGCTGAACCCATTCTATTAGTAAAAGATCATCAGCAATATAAGCTTCATCCCAAACGGGGTTGTTACTGTTATCTTCCGCCGGGAGAGTATATCTTGGAATTTCCTAAAGGGCATACCCAACTATTTTCCTTTTACTTCCGTGGCAAGATGTTCCGTAAAAACCATGAGCGACATTTTCATTTTTTGCACAAACTCGTTGCCGCTTTTCGCAATAAGAGTACACAACCATTTCAGAGCATTGATTTCAGAATTGGCCCACGTACCCGAGTGATGATCGGGCGCTTACTTGAACATTTACGGTTTATCGATCTGGATACCGAGCTATTTCTACATCGGCAGATCCTAGAACTGCTCAAACTCAGTAAAGAAAAAATTTTTGAGGAGTATGAAAAGGTTTATGACGGGAGTATCCTAGCGCTCCAGGTGCGGGAAGAGATACGGCGGAGCATAGCGGTAGATGGCCAGGAATTTAGACTGGATGAACTGCCACCCCTATTCAAAAAAAGCCAGCAATATATTGGACGGGTATACAAGGCTGTATTTGGCCATTCACTAAGGCAATGCCGTAAAGACTTTTTAGTCGAATTGGCACAGGAAAACCTGATCAGATTATCCAATAGCACACAAGCTGCTTATGCCAGTGGGTTTAACAGTGTGCAGCAATTTGATAAGTTTTTTAAGAACGCTACCGGAATGACACCCACTGCTTACTTAATTAAGATCCGGGGCGAATAGCCTGAGGTTTCGTTTTTGACAACAGTGCTGTTTCTAGTTTGACACATCTTAGCCTTTTTGCTGACCTAACTTTGTTTATACAGTATGTAAGTAAAAAATGAAAGACAAAATAACAAAATAAATGATATCAAATGGCTCCGTAGCTAATCTCATATTGCAATGTATTTGATTGTTTTCATAGCAAAAAAAATAGATAACAACAAATTAACAGTTGAACCTTGATACCAGGCTTATCAGGGGGATAGGCGAGTCTGCCAAAAGACAGATATAAAGCTAGCTTCCCTGCCGACGGCAACGCACAGAAAATCGGTCAGAACAGATAGCAATAGATAAAGAATAAATCAATTTTAAAAATTAAGGTTATGAACCTAATTCACAACATCAAAAAGAATATTATTGCCGTATTAGGTATGGCGATGATAATCGGATTGTCAGCTTGGTCACTGACATCTGAAGGAATGGAAAGCAAAACTGAAGTCAAACAGGCTAGTATGTACTGGTACAGTGTTAATCCAGCCACCAACCAAACGACAAGTGCAGCAGCTTTTCATGATACTAAAGATAATGTCATCGATGCTCAAGAATGTAAAGATGATTCAAATCAACCCATCTGTTTGTACGGATCAACCAATCCTAGCCTTCCTGTTGGAACTAATGTTGGCACACCAGCAGAATCAAACAGAATCTTAAAAAGTAATTAAGATCTAGGATTAACACCAGGAAGGAATACGCCTTCCTGGTGTTATAACTTTGGATAATCATTCTCTTAATATCAGAACATCGACCTCCACCATCTCTTCTTTCATGGTTAATCCAGCAGGTTCCAATACCGCTTGCATATCAGCAATACTAATTTTGTCCAATACTTCACCTTTTATTTTAAAATCAATATGACCTTTGATCCCTGTTAAATCGAGAAAGGACATCTTAAACTTATGTTCCGAGATTGCCTTAAAATAATCCGAAAGCGAAGCAAATGGTTGATTGACAAGTTTCCGCCATTCCGATAATGTTGCCGAACGAGTTTCCGTCATAATAAAAGAGTTTTCTGCTTTCCCCCCTTTGGTTTTTAACTGAAATTGTCGTTCATTTCTTCTCAGGACCAAATGTGGAACAAGCCTTTTCTCAACCGAAACTTTGAGTCCAAAATAACGTTCCAGATCTTCACGCATCAACTGCTTTGAATCCCTTTTATCTGAGTGGGGCATACGGCAGACATAGGTAAAAAGGTTCTTGTCTATCCATTTAGCTGCCTCAACATTAGTTAAGTCTTCTGGTTGTATATATTTGCTCTGATCACTTACTTCCAGCACAAGTCGTCCGGGACGGAATACCTCAACTGTCGGGAAGTAATTTTCATAGGCCCGCTGGTATAAAAAGGCTATTGTACCCATGTCAGAAAACTCCTTACCATGACTATTTTTAATCACAATCCGGGCGCCGCTCGAAATCGTATGATTAAAGATATAGGATGCGAATATCGGCAAACTGTCCCATTTACTTTCAAATAAGGTAGGAACATAGTTCCTCTTTACTTCTCTCTCAAAGCCCGAAAGATCATTGCGAAGCAGTTTATCAAAAGTACTTTTATCCTTATTAAGACGGTCCACTGTCTTCAGTACCTTACCCTCCCTATCCAAAATCACATAAAAAGGCATTCCCTGATGCGGAAAATAGCGATTCAACAGGGTATCATTTGTAATATAAGGGATTTTGGCTGTTTGAATATGCTTTCTCCGTTTAAAGAAATTTTCAACTGAATCCGCATCCAATCCTTTGTTGACCGCTAAAAATTGTATATCGTTTTGGAATGCATCTTGTATCTCCTGTACAAACACAAAGCCTTCTAAACAGGGTGCACAACGCGGTCCCCAAAAATCGAGAATAATATATTTCCCACGATAGTCCTTCAGATCGACCCGGTTGCTGGTATGATTCCAGACTTCTTTAAATAATGTCGTTGGCAACTGATCGCCGATTTTTAGTTCCTGACTCTTGCCCAAAAGGACGAATAAGTTTAGTATTGTTAAAAGCGCTAATTTGATTTTCATAACTATGATTTTTAATATCCGGGATTCTGTTTAAGGTTAGTATTTGTATTTAGCTGATTTACCGGAATAGGGAACAAAGCTGCATCCTTTTTCCAGTTTGGCTTGATCGGAGACAAAGTCACATCCAATAGATTATATCTTTTGAGATCTAGCCAGCGATGCCCCCACTCGGCAAATAACTCCCGCTCCCTTTCATCCAAAAGTTCGCGATAAAGTGCTTCAATATGGATGGATCCAGCAATGGGGACAATTCCGGCACGTTCCCGAATTTTATTGATATAACCGAGCGCGGTGTTCGCTTCCCCCAATCGCAAGCAAGCCTCAGCTGCGATCAGATATTGCTCAGGTATGCGCAATACAACATTATACTCTGTGACGGGCGCTGTTGTACTTCTGTTTTTATATTTATTGGGGTAATAATAGGTTACACCGCCTATTGCGTTGACACCCAACCAATCCCTAAGCCTGCTATCCTCTACATCAAATAAGTCTACGATTCGCTCAGAGACCTTAAAAGTAGGTGTAGCTGTTGGACGAGCTGGGATAAAGTTTATTCCTTCTGAGGAATTAGCAGACTCGTTTTTACTGGCTATCTCCCAAATTGTTTCCGGTGCACCAATAGCAAATGCCTGCTTGAGATCGCGCTGTAGCAAAGGATATCTATTAGCATTAATCAATTGCTCTGATCGTTGTAGCGCCTTTTCCCAATGACCTATTGTCAAATATACCCGTGCCATGAAAGCGGCTAATACATCCTTATTCGGCCTTGCCTTTCCGACACTGGGATAATCGGATGAGATTATATCATATCCTTCCTCAAGATCCTGTATTACTCTTGCCAAAATATCTTTCTGCGCAGTTCTTGGCAGATATTGATTTTCCTCGTAGTCAGCTGTAAGCACTAGAGGTACATCGCCAAACAGCTGTGTAAGATAATAATAGACAAATGATCTGATAAACAATAGCTCTCCCCTTACCTGATTCTTAAAACCTGTTCCAAGGGTCGTAGACTTAGATAGTCCCACTAACATCGAATTGACCCGATAGATCAGGTGGTAAGGTTCATTCCAGAATACGGCATTGACAACACTGTTGTCCGCTGCCAGCGCACTGGCGTAGAAAAACTGATAGTTTACATTGGTCAGACTATAGATCAGTTGGTCGGTATACAGTCCAAGGTATATACTCATCGCGCCATTGGCAAACGAAAGATTGCTGTTGCGCATTTGCACATAAATTCCATTCAATGCAGCCAGGGTATTTTCTTCAGTGCTGTAGACCGCTTCGTTTTCGATCATATTGGGTGATTTATCCACATCCAGAAATTTCTGGCAGCTACAGAGCAGCAATACGATAAATACAAGTATTTTTTTCATGATTACGAGAGTTTTATAGATTAACATTTAGTCCTACAGTGATGGTACGGAGCGGTGGCAGAGCCATCAGATTCTGCGTTTCGGGATCACTGCCTCTGTACCCCGTCCAAGTATGGATATTTTCCCCCTGCATAAACAATTTCAGATTGGTCAGTCTCAGACTATTCAGCATATTCTTAGGGAACTGGTAATATAGGGCTACATTTCTGAGCCTGATAAAAGAAGCATCCGAATAGATCGCATCAGACTGCCTCATATTGAAAGCTGCCGTAAGCGCATCAGTATCCCCCGCAGTATATCTTTGTACAGGAGCCATATCGCCGGGCTTCTGCCACCTTTCGAGTGCAATTCTCGGCTGGTTTACCAAACCATAGCCAGGAACCACCGCCCCTAGGCTACCCAGATAATTTATCCCTTTCTGCTTTCTAAAATCAATTCCGAGATGGATGGAAAACTGGCCATAGGTGATCGTATTGTACCATCCACCCATAAATTTAGGATCGAGTTCAGAGACCATTATTTTATCCTCCTGACTATAGATCTGATCACCGTTACTGTCCGCTATTTCATATAGCCCACTTTGACTGTTCACGCCGAGGTACCGATAAGTTCTCCTGATATTTAGAGGGCTACCGATGATGTAGCTATTTTTGTATGAGGAGGCAGACAATCCCGGAAAATCAACAAGCTTATTCCGATTCAAAGAAAAATTTACGCCCGTCTTCCATGAAAAATTCTTGTTAGCTACCAATTGACCATCCATCGTCGCCTCGAGTCCACGGTTCAATACAACTGCATCTAGGTTCCTTAAGATCGATGCAAATCCCGTCTGATTGGGAAGTGTATAATTGATCAGCTGATTATCCGATTGATTGTGATAGTATCCAATGGAAAGAAAGAAGCGGTCTTCAGCAAATCCCAGATCAGCTCCTATCTCCAGCTTTCGATTCCGTTCCCAAGCATAATTCCGATTGAAAAGAGACACTGGTCTGATCGTTGGCACCCCTTGGTAGGTCCCGTTCGATTGAGGTTCCCAAATCTCGAGATATTTATAATCCCCGATTTGGTCATTTCCAGTGACACCATAGCTAGCCCTCAACTTGGAAAATGAGACAATCGCCCTGTCCAGCTTAAAAAATGGCTCTTCGGAAAGCAGCCAAGCAAGGCCTATCGCACCAAAATTTGAGAACCTCGCTTCCGGGGAAAATCGAGAAGAACCGTCCCTTCTGCCACTGATATTGACAATATACCTATTCCGATAATTGAATGTGCCTCTACCATAAATACCCATGTACCGATAATGGGATTTATCCGTATTGCCATATTGATAGCCTGCCGCCGCTAAACTCTCCAAGAGCATATCCGACTGATAATCCATACCATATATTCGAGTAGATTCCGAATATAAATCTTGGAGGGTACCACCAAGTAGCAGCGCCACCTTCCAGTCCCTCCATTTGAAACTTTTAGACAGCTGTGGCTCTACAATCCAGTTGCTCGATTTCTTATGACCAAATTGACTGCTAGCAAGCATTCCTGAATAGGGATTAATGGACTTGGAGGGGAACAGCGCTTTTTCATCTGCATTGATCATATTGTATCCTCCGTTTACTTTCAGCATTATTTCCTCAGGCAATATATAATTCAGTTGCAGACTGTTATTCAAATGCTGAAATGTAGCCCTATAACGTTCTTCCCTAAATTTGAGCGGATTTAAATCCGGATAACCTAGGGAATAATAGTCTACCCCTGCTTCCTCCCAATTGAGACCTTTGTCATTGTAGATTTTTAAGGTGGGTATCGTATTTACAAAAGCAGACAGATCCGTTGCATTTAGATTGCTGTTTGACGCCGTAAAGGTTGATATCGCCGAAAGCGTAAATTTTCTGTCCTTAGATTTAATTTCACTACTCATAAACAGACCATATCGATTTGATTTAAGATCCTTGGACATGAGATTTCCCTCATTTCTATAGCTTCCCCTGAACAGGATATTGCTCAGTTCGGACCGCTGACCATAGGCCAGTTGTGCATCTAAGACATGGGCAGTATTTCCGATCAGCAATTTTTCAAAATCGGTATGACGGACAGTATCCCAAAGCATCAGGTCAGGAGCATTTTGTACAGTCGGTTTTATATTATCCTGTCTAAAAGCCTCTCGTCTCATCTGTAGATATTCCTCCCCACCCATCATTTTCATGGAGCGGTTTGGCTGCTGCCAGCCTTTATAAACATTGAGGTCAAAGGTCTGGCCTATATTTTTAGCTTTTTTGGTTGTAATGAGGATAACCCCATTAGCCCCCCTGCTTCCATATATCGCAGTCGCATCAGCATCCTTTAGTACCTCTATAGATTCAATATCATTGGGGTTAATCAGATTGAGTGGACTCATCCCTCTACCTACTTCCGTACTTCCCGAAGATGTCCCCAGCTGATTGAGATCATTATTCCCAGCAGAAAATGGTATACCGTTTACAATAAACAAAGGATCCGAACCTTGGATAAATGAACTCTGGCCCCTCAGCTGGACCTTAAATCCTGCCCCGCTTCCGCCATTATTTTGGGTAATAAGCAGACCGGGCACTTTACCTCGCAGCGCTTCTAAAGGGTTCGCTATTGGCTGATGGGCTATTTCATTGGCTGATACTTTGGTCACAGCACCTGTGGAAAGCCTTCTGGTTGTCGTACCATAACCTAGGACCACCGTTTCGTCCAAAAGGTTCTCATCAGGTATCAAATTCACACGCATTGATACCCCTGCAGTATAATTTAACTCCTGCTGTTTATATCCAAGATGCTTAAATAATACTTTCCCCTGCTTAGCCCGAACAGATAGGGTAAATGAACCGTCTTCTTTTGAGGAAGCAGTCTCTTTTCCATCTGTTGTTTTAATCGTCACTCCATTGATAGGCCTTCCATCGGTAGCTGAAATAACATATCCTTCCAAGAGTAGCTGGGCTAGCCCATCGGCCCCGCTGTCCTTGCGGGGCGTCTGAGCAGATAAACTAAACATAGAAACTAAGAAGTATAAGATCACAAGTACCGTGATCTTTAGTATTTGAATATATAGCAATGCGCCGCTGTTGGACTGTAGTTTTAATTTTTTCATCATTTTAGGAATTGGTATGGGATGGGGATACGCGATTAAAGAAATCCGAGATCGCTTTAGAAGTATCTATCGTTTCTTTGTTTACCTCTAGTGAAATAGATACCTTACCAAGATCCAACTGAGCCATGTGGATCATAAAATAAGCTATCAGGACACGGAGAAGTTCGACGGAAAATTCAGACAATTGCGGATTGTCCTTCAAATTTTCATTATCGCTCGTGTCGGGTTGCAAAGCAATAATATAGTCTTGGATTGTGCTTAAGGGATATTTATCCCAAAAGGTTTGAACATTCTTAACAGGATCATATCCTGATCTATGAGTTTCATAAATTACCAAATCCAGTAGAATTAGGTGAGCGTAATTAGATCTCATTCATTAGATTTTTAATGGCGAGTTTAGAGCATACCTATTCCAGTCCGACTGAATCGGTTACTTTTAGGCCATAAACCGCCCGTAATAAAATTGGTTAATTAAGAAGCTAGAGGCGTTTGATTGGAATTTTACAAGGCATATAATATTGGCGACACGCACTCCATAGCTGACGGGACCAGTCATTGCTGGTTGAGTCATACCGAGCTACTCGGGAGATTTAATAAGGTTTTTTGTGATTTGTTTTTTTTGTTTCATTACTCACTTAAATTAAATTTTATAAAGTGAGCTCCATTGGTTATTAAAAAGGATCTATAACAGGCTCCTACATACCGCGCTGCAGGCTTCCGACGGCCAAACGGAACGGATTTACAGTAGGAGCCCAAGAAGTTATAGAGTACCAAAGGTACACAAAATATCTACTTGGGCATTAAACCTACCTCTTCGTCCGTTGCAATTTGTCGGAATTTGCAGCCGAAGCTCTTTAGTCTAACGCTCAATATATCAGTAAATCATTTCACTGACAATCAACAATACAAATATAATAAAATGAATTAAAAAAAAGAAATCATTTTCCCTTTTACAATTCGTTTTAAAAATTCTTTTGTGTATATGAAAATATACGACGCACAAATAGCAAAAGAGAACATTCTCAACTTCTTTAAGAAAAGTGGTATTACTATAGAGAATTTTGCCAATATCCTTGGAACTTCGGATCGCTGGATTAAATACGTTCAAGCTAACAAAAAATACACCTTCGATGTAGAGATAGTGAAAAAAGCTAGTGCTTTCTTTGCTGTAGAATACAATAAAATATCTTCTATCATTCTCACTCCACCAAATAATTTACGTCAAGTTCTCCAAAAAAAACATTCTAAAAACCCTGAATATAGTAAAATATTGAACGACACACCTACAATTTCATTTATTATCGAAAATATTTTAGCTATCGATGAAGACTTTAAAAATTCAAATGGACTTGAATTGAAATATGTTAAAGACATTATCAAGAAATATTATCCTAATATGAAGCTTACAACTCTTTCTTCTGAGTTGCAAAAATCAACAGTGATAGAAACAACAAAGAGTCCGATCAAAATCAATACTAATCTTTATAAACTCAAATAAAAACTGCCATCCCAATAATCCGATTAGATAGCCTTTCAAGATCAAGGCGGTTCTGAAATACTAAGATACTTGGCCTTTAGCTTCGAAGGTTTTTCCCGCGACGAATTTGGACAAGAATCCAAAAGGAAACAGTGTCAAATATCTCATCCTATCCTAATTAATGAATCCACCTTTCAGGTGTTTCTTTATAATAATTTTGGATCTTATTGAAAAAAGTAATAGCGATTATCTTCCCAACTGGAGTTAAAGCAATATTCCCCCCAGCTTTATTTTCATATATTTCCAAATACGAATAAAACGATGGGCAAACAATCATTAAATGTTGTTTAAATGAATCTTTAGGTATATTAGAAAAAATCTCATATTTACGACGAATATTCTCCAAAGTATGATCTTCCATAATCACTTCTGAATGTTTTATCAGCCCATATAATTCCAATACTTGAACGTCTGTATTATCGATTTCCTTCACTAAATCCAAACCTCCTAAAACAAGTCTCTTGCCAGCGTCAAGAGATTCAGCTAAAGTATCCCGTACAAAATAAAAATGCTTTATCCCGAATAAAAATGTTAAAAATTGTATTTGTCTAGCGTTTAAATACTGTACAGCATTAAGACTTTCAGAGGCCATCATAGAAACAAGTTCCGTAGTTTTAACTTCTAATCTTTTAGTCAAAAGCTCTGCTAACAAATCAAGGTTTCCTTTTTCGCCCTTTCGTGCCGCCCCTTTTATTGCATCATTAAGATCGGCCTGAATGTCTGGATCGCTTAATCTCTCGACATCAACTTTGTCCGCTTTTTCTCGCAATTTAGTTTCGAATTCCGTATAAAACAATTGAACATGCTCTTCCGCTTGTTTTAAGGCTTTTTCCTGTAATTTTGGAAAATTTTTATCAAACAACAATTCAACGATATCCTTAACATCCTTAAATTCTAATCCATACTTATTAATTACAACATCCTTACCTGCTTGAACATTAGTTGAATTATTTCCAGCAGACTGGTCTAATTTATTAAATGATCCCATAATATATTTCTTTCTCTTTCAAGAATCTTTAGAACAGATTATTTGCTATCTATATTTATATCTCTCCCCGCTTGGTACCCTTTCGAATTATTACCCATTTTTTGTTTTTGCCACTTCCCATCATTCTTGTTCTTGACAAATACCCCGATGAGAGCAACTAGAATAATACCTATACTTCCAGAAAGCATTTGGTGCTCTTTAACAAATTTTATAACCTCTTCCATAATATAACTTACTATCAATCTAACATTTAATTTTTCGTGCTCCAATACAAAAACTAGTTCTTATCAGAAGTTATCACCTAAAACCAACATCGCTTTTGCCACACTCGCAGTAGTATCATCATACTCTTCATGTTGATATTCATGCCTTTCGTTGAGCATATAGAAATCACGATAAAGTTCAAAAGGATTTTGAGAACTACCTACCCATTTTATAATAATATCCAAGATTTCATTCATAACTGGTTGAAATGTCATACGACCATCGGAGCCACGAACTCCTCGTCCATCACTCTTACGCTTACCAAGATTTAAGAAAATATTTTTTTCATCGTAGATAATATTACGCATTTCTTTAGCCTCTTCTCCTTTTGGCAGATGATCCATTAACAACTTCCGAATACCACCGTAATAAATATTATATTTTTCCTCAGGATTCTCTAACTGTTTACCAACCAACTCTCGGAGTTCATCTATTTCCTTCAAGGTGCCGGATTCACCATCAATAGTTAATTGCTTGCCCTTTTTCTCATGAGCACGTTGCAATAGTTCTAGGCGCTCTAGATCTGCTTTACTGACAATTTCGTCCTGTTGTACTTTCTTTTTGTTATTATCTTGCATAAAATATTTTATTAAATGACTTCGTTTATCCTTTTTCATTAATATACTTAGTGCTCTTCACCAGTTTATCAAAATCACTCTCAAAGGTCTTATCCTGTATCACGCGGAATTTATCGTATTCGTTCTCCGCAATCTTTTTTGCAACATCTGCGGAAATTTTACCCGCATCCTTCAATAAAACATACTCATTAAAAGTTAGGAAAGCATCTAACCGACTAACCCAATCTGTCATCTTCATCTGCACCTGTCGGCGAGCCATATTCTCCGCAAAATCAAGATACATGGTCACCACTCTATTCAACTCGCTCAGTTCTGCCTCCTGCAAATAATTTTTAGCTATAGTCACATCAGATTTCAGAAGTTTTCCGCCACGTCCCTGATTCTTCCAAGAAGTCAGTCCCATATTGGGTAGCGAGGAATTGGCCCTTAATTTGATAAGTTCTGCTGCCGTATGACCATGAATAGCCCAGTGTAACTTATTCTGTACCGTCGCATAAAAATCCTGTGTAATAGATGACGTGGCATCATAATCTATTGAAGTGGCGTAGATATCAGTTATTTTCTGATAAAATAATCGCTCGCTAGCACGTATCTCCCGGATACGCTCTAATAACTCATCGAAGTAATCTTTACCAAAGAGTTGCTTGCCTTGTTTTAATCGCTCATCATCCAGCGCAAACCCTTTGATCAAATACTCCCTCAAAGTAGCAGTCGCCCATTTCCTAAACTGGGTTGCTTGTAAAGAATTTACTCTGTATCCAACAGCGATAATAAAATCTAGATTATAAAACTCAATTTCTCTATTGACCCGTCTACTCCCTTCCTGTTGAACTGTTCGGATTTTCCGAACAGTTGAAGACCGATCTAATTCCCCCGTATCAAAAATATTAAAAGTATGCTCAGAAATTGTCGACTTCGTAACATCAAACAGCTCACACAGTGTCCTTTGCGAGGCCCATACAGTTTCGCCCGGCGCATCTACAATAACCTGCACACTGACCTTACCATCATGCCCTTGGTAGAAAATAAAATTCGATAGATTCTCTAAATCATTTTCCATAATCTATAACTTATTAATTGATTTCAAATACAGCTTTTATTTTTTCACTCGCAACTCGTACACTCTCTTCATTCCAAGCAATTGGATTCAATCGAGATACAGCAACCTTATAATCTGGATAGAACTCTTTGAAGGCTGCATGGTAATTTTTATCATAAAGTTCCTTCTGATACCATGTATAAAATGAATACACCAACGACGGATGGATCTCTTTGTCCTTAGCAAATCGTTCGACCACATAAGCATTTTTTATGTAGGTCTTTATATAATCAAAATCCGTCTTTGGCAAAAAATAATCCCGAGCAAAAGCATTGGCCTTTTCTTCAATTAAAAATAGATCCTCATCGTCAGACAAATGGTAACTATTGGTATTGATGGCGTCATAATCGAACAAAACATGATGCAATTCGTGTAGTAGTGTAAACCATATCGTTGGGTATTTTTTCTGATTATCTGTCAAAACAATACAGGGTTTATTATTGATGATAAAAGTAGCTCCTCTAACATGGGTCGTTGTCAAATAGTTTTGAAATATTACAGTAACTCCGATATTGTATAAAGCTCTACATACCGTATAAAGACCATTCTTAACATCTTGCGAATATGGCTTCATATTAACAATAACGTCCTTAAGTCGCTCACGGTCGTATTCATTAGGATTGTTAATCAGCTTGAATGTTTGATAAGCAGAACGTACCCAAAAGTCTTTCATCTTATCTGAGAACTTACGTTTAATCCTACTATACAATGGTGTTACGAGCTCGTCTTCAAAAGACCTAATGGAATCATAACCAAAATAATGTAATACGCGTTCCACCAGTAGATCAACGTCATCAACGTTCTCAAAGAAACCTTCTTTAGTAAGCGCCTTTACATCAAAGTTTTTCATTAAAAACCTTACTTTGCGCGCACGATCTATTGAGGTGATATTTTCCGTATTCTGATTCTTAAGGACCATCTGGATAAAGTCGTCCACATTGACTTCCAAAAACTCAGCTATTTTCACAACGTGTATAAGATTTGGCTGCTTGGCTGTACCGTTAATGATATCTTCAAATACATCCTTATCAATACTCAATAACTTAAGCGCTTTCGTCTTTGTTATCCCGTATTCCTCTATCTTCTCGTCAAAACGTGCTTTCAAATCGAAAGATACATCATCGTTGAATATATCTTGAAGAAGCTTATCTACATCTATATTTTTCATTTCTGAAAGTATTTACCCTCAAATATACGGTAATTTTTTAATATAAATCAAAAATAAAGGGCAATTACCCTTTATTTTTGATTTATATTAAGCTCTAATCAATAGCCATTTATTTAGATCTGCAGAATGCATTTAAAGTTAATTTGCTGGCCACTCATCCATTATAGTAATTCATTATCTAAAAATTGTTTTACCCTAATCAATACGCTAACATGGGTTGTCATTCCTGACTTAATAGCATTTAGCATCATACTTGAATTTTCTGAGAGTCTTTCTAGTTTCAGAAGCGATATTTCTAAATTTAACAATAAGTTATGTAGGTATGCATATTTTCCACCTAGCTTGATGAAATCTTGTGTGACAAAATTTTCCTTCAAAATACTTACCATCTTAGCAGAAGACAAAGAGGTAACTCCATTATAGCTATCCACATATTGGTCGTACTTTATTTTAAAATCGTCAAGACTTTGAAAAATTAATTTATCAAAATCTTGATCATATCTCAGCCTTTCGATTTCAAAAAGTAAATGGTGCAATGCAACATCAAACTCTCGAGAATTTAGAATATAATTCGATCTGTAGAAATTAATCCAATCGCCAAACTCGTCATACATTCGATCGATAAGTTTTATGGAATTCAAAAATTGAAGAGATGTTTTTTGATCAAAGTTTTTATCAATCTCGCTGAAATTAAATCTAAGTAAAGCTTGTATATAGTCATTTACCATAACGGCTATGGATAAGCTTTTCAATTTTTCAAAAGATGATTTATCTATCAATCCATCAAGCGTAATCAAATGTGTTTCAATATTAAAAATTGACTTTGTAATTAAATCTTTAAAAGTTTCGGTTTTTGCTTTAATTATGGCATTCTTTTGATTTTCCGCTTCCAAAAGCATTTTGATTTTATCTTTTTCGTATTGGGCTAAATCATCTAACCTATTTTTCGCATTTGTTTTACGATCTAAATGGGTAATAATTAGTGTAATAAAAATAGGGATTGCAATAGCCAAAGATGGTATGATAAAATCTTTCCAATTTTCTCTTGAAAGAAAAAAATCTATAATTAATTCTATGTTCATTAAATAAGTTTAACAAAATATCCACTACAAATAAATTAGATCACGCCATTCTCTAAATGGCGTGATCTAATTTATCCAATCTCTTTCAATTCAATTTCGACCCTTGTAATAACTTCACTAGATCGATCCAACACATATTGAATCCTTTCATCTGAATATGAAATAGTTTGGTAAGAATGATCAACTGTGTTGTAAACAAATACCTGCACAGCAGAGAGACTAGTTGCTTTCATCTTCCTAGCTATCCAGTATTGTTCAATAGGCAATCGCAAAGTATTACCGAAGTCAAACTCCCTATCTGTCAGAACAACTCCGACAGGATTTCCATTTAAATCTTTAAATATTGCACAACTGTGCCCACCAATTATATGCCCATCTTTCAATCTTAAATTAATCTCAGAATAGTTGAGCACACAGGTAAGCCCTTCTTGCATTAGAAACGTATAAAAATTAAACAATACAACCTGGCACAATTCTCTCCTCTTACGATTCGTTTTATTATCTTTAAATGAATCTCGCAATCTAATTTCGAGAAGTACCCTCGCATCATTATAATCAACGATACCTTTTGCGAGTGAGTAACATACTTCGTGTGTTACCTTATTAAAACCGCCTTTAATAATATTACTCTGTTTTAAAATCTGCGCCATCCCTTTTGGATTCTCCTGTGCAAAATCTAGCTGCCTACATGACAATTTCATTACATCCTCCTTTTTTATCATACCCTACCATCAAACTTGCTGCAATTGAGGCATGCAGACTCCTCCCATTTCCTCCAAAACCTTGTTTTGAAAGATCCGTTATATTCTTACGAATCATTTTGAATAAGATGAGTTAAGAGGTCACTAAACTCATTAAATTAGGGGAGCCAAACCAATTGTCATTTTTCAAAATAAATTATTACGAGTTGGCATAAATATTTACTTTTGAAAACCTTCACAGACAGGTTTGGACCTGTCCCAAAGATCCTGAGCCACACTAGCACTGTGGCTTTTATCTTTCTACAACAAATATCAGCGATTTTCTTGCGAAGCGGTAGTTCGACTTTTACACATTTTGAACAAAAGTTGTCATAGAATGCGTTTGCCGCCAGAAATTAATTATAACAATCTGAAAATCTGATATATAAAAATGTTGATAACTTTAATAGCTAACTAATAAAACTATCTTAAAAAAGTGTCAACACATCAAAAAACTATCATTTTTAGCTCACTTTTTCTTGGAAAACATACTTTTTTTCTATCTTTGCACCACTCTGGAGGATCAATGTTTTATCAATTCCAAAATAAACCAACTCCGTCTTTCTCCAGCTAGTTTTAATCACCAATCTTCCGTATAAAGCAAATGGTATGTAGCACAATAGCGTTTATTTGATTGTATGACACATTGCTGTCCCATTAAAGTTTAAAAAAGTTCTTTGAAATACCTGAAATATAGTTAGTTAGACGGGTTTTTCGACCGAACGGACTTGAAAACATAGTTTTGTATCAGATGAATCTGATACCCCATGTTTCAAGATAAATACGTTTTCGCTCAATTGACCTCCTTTCTCAACCGAAGTAAGTTTAACCGTATTGTTGCCAGGTATGATGGCGACAAATACGTGAAGCACTTCACCTGTTGGAACCAGCTTCTTGTATTGATGTCCGGTCAACTTTCCAATCGTGAAAGTTTAAGAGATCTGGTGATAGCTCTCCAAGCCCATCATTCCAAGTGCTACCACTTGGGAATGGGTAAGAACGTATCCAGATCAGCTTTGGCAAGGGCCAATCAGGATAGGTCTTATCTGATCTTTGAAGAGTATGCTTACTATTTGATTTCCCAAGCCCGAGAAAAGCGCGCGACCGGGATTTTCAATCTTGAAGGCAACGTCTACGCGTT